>Ga0247727_10000236_pt1 | contig 133163 bp, 127 predicted proteins | sample WisWelCaveWW1625_FD_202498 | JGI IMG/M metagenome (GOLD analysis project Ga0247727, IMG submission 202498) | Biofilm microbial communities from Wishing Well Cave, Virginia, United States - WW16-25 | ecosystem: Environmental > Aquatic > Deep subsurface > Groundwater > Cave microbial mat... | reverse complement strand
TATAATCCTTCTGTATTACTTTGAATTTCTTAACCCAGTCTCTGAAATAAAAAAGATGCGTGAAATATTCGCCATGCACAACAGTGCCATCCTTTTTTTTGAAATGATCTGTTACTCTCCCTGTCACTTTTTTTAAGAGCATAAAGCCTCTCTTGCATGAACATTTCTTCTTTGTCAGTATCCCTGTGTCTCCTATCTTATATCTTATGAGAGGCATCGCATAATTATTAAGGAGAGTTATAACTATTTCTCCTGGCTTCTCAAACACTGCATCTCCTTTTTCATCCACTACTTCAACATGATGCGTATGCTGGAATACATGCAGGCCTTCATGCCTGTCACACTCTGCTGCAATATCTCCTACTTCTCTTGAGCCATACTGGTTGAAGACCTTTGTCCTGAATATTTTTTCTATATATCTCCTGACTTCCTCAGTCAATGTCCCTGCTGTCACGATTATTGATTTGGGAGAATGTATCTTAAGTTTGTTTTTTTCAATGAATCTTGCAAATTCATATGCAGAATCAACATAAACCCATACATTTACAGGTTTATAACTGTTAAACTCATTCACGTATCTAAAGTAATCTCTGTCTTTTATCATGAAAGCATTCAACAGCTTCCTGTTGAGGATAAAATTCTCTAATTTCGCCTTGAATCCTATTGTCCCTTCAAAAATGTCTTTCTCGCTTCCCCATAATTTAACCTGGCTCTCTCCCATGTTTTTTCCAGCAAGATAAAAAAAGAAAAACTTGTTTGCCCTCCAATCTATGTAATAGCTATCCTGGATGAATTTTACAGGGACTCCTGTTGATCCACCTGAAGAATTAGATTCCCATTTCCTCTTGTCCAAGTCATCTGATTTAAGACTCTCAAATTCTTTTCTTATTGCCTCTTTTGTAAGAAAAGGTATTTTGTTCCATTGTTTTTTTTCAAAATATTTTTTTAATATCTTTTTGTAGTACGGTACATGGTTATATGCGTGGTCAAGAATTTTTCTTATGTTATTTTTCTGTATTTCAGAGATTTCGGTAGGAGTCTTGAATTCTATGCTTTTAACATACTCAAAATTCTTTATTAGCCTAGGCTTAATTAATCTTATAAGCGGTTTTCTCCAGTTCATCTTAATACCTTTTTGTACAATTCAACATATTTTTTTGACATATTTTGCCAGCTTAATGTTTCTGCAATCACTCTTGACTTTGCTCCAAACTCTTCTCTTTTCTTGATGTCGAAAAGTTTTATCACTGCATCTGCTATCTCAATTGAATTTTCTTGTTTTACAATTATTCCGTTCCCTTTTATCAATTCTTTTGTGCCTCCTGTATCTGTCGTTATTATCGGAAGACCTGATGCCATTGCCTCGAGAATTGTATTTGACATGCCTTCATGCAGGCTTGGAAGGAGGAATATGTCTGCCCTCTGATAGATTTTAGCAAGAGAGCCATGCTCAATTTTTCCTATAGATTGAACTGATTTTTCTATTTTCAAATCTATGCTCATGTTTTCAAGATATTCTTTTTCAGGCCCATCGCCTATGATAATTAACTTTGTTTTCTTATTTTTTGAAAGGAGTTTAGGCATGGCCTTTATCAGATAAACAATCCCTTTTCTTTTTATGAGCCTTGCAACACATAGCAATATAATTTCTTTGTGCTTTTTTTTATCCGGGAAAAACTCAACTGTATCTACGCCGTTATATATTATTTTTATATCTCCCTTCCAGGTCTTATGCGCAAGTTCCCTTAGTCCATCTGAATTTGCTGTCACGTATCCTGCTTTCTGCCATATCTTTCTTGAGAGCCAATTGAAAAGCACCTTGTCCAATATCTTAAACCTTGGATTAAAGCCAGGCACATCTGAGCCTCTTAGGCTGACAACATACGGCATCTTCTTCCTGTTTAGATATCCGAAAAAACCTGAAGGCCAGCCGAACCATGCATGACACAAGTCATATTTTCGCAACAGCAAATCTTTTGTGAAAAAATAGGTCTTTACTGACCAGAAAAAAGTCTCGACAAAAGTCTGGTAATTATGGTTTTTCTTTTTTACATCCAGTTTGTATACAGTGATGTTATCTGAAAAGTTTTCAACTGAATACTTGTCAGGAGAAGAGGTCACGACATCTACTTGAATGTTTTTTTCCTTGGACAATTCACTAAGAAGATAATGCATCGCATTCCCTGCTCCTCCGCCTAAAGGAGGATATTCATAGTTAAGCATAAGAATTTTCATTTTAGCCTGAAATCAGATGATTTTCTCGATATGATAATGCTTCTTGCTGCCTGAATAATATATCTTCACAAGTATGTCGGATATTAGCCCGAACACTAAAAACTGCAGCCCAAGTATGCATAATAAGATTCCAAGCAAAAGAAGCGGCCTGTTCGCGATTGATTCACCTAAAAAAAACTTAAGGTATAGAATGTATATGTTAATTAATGCACCAAGCAGGCCTGATAAGATGCCTATCCCTCCAAACAGATGGACTGGCCTTGCAGAATATTTCTGCCAGAATGCAACAACTATTAAGTCCAGGAATCCTTTAGGTATCCTGATTAGATTGTACTTTGTTCTCCCGTGCTTCCTCGGGAAGTGATTTGTTTTTACTTCTCCAATCTTAAAGCCTCTCAAGGCAAGTATCTCTGCTATATACCTGTGCATCTCACCCTGCAAGTCAAGATCAATGAAACATTCTCTTTTGTATATTTTGAGGGAGCATCCTGAATCATGTATCCTGTCATCTATGACTAATTTCCTAAGGCGCCTTGAGAATGAAGAAAACATTTTTTTTGAAAAAGAATCTTTCCTGCTAGTTCTCCATCCTGATACAACATCAAATCCTTCCTCAATTTTCTCTAAGAGTTTTGGTATGTCTTCAGGATCATTCTGCATATCAGCGTCCAATGTCAAGATATACCTGCCTTTGGCTTGTTTAAATCCTGCGTCCCACGCAGCTGACTGGCCGAAATTCTTCCTGAATTTAATTATCCTGAGATTTGGGTCTTTTTTTGAGAGCTTCTCAAGCTTTTCATATGTGGAATCAGTTGAGCCATCATCAATGAATATCATCTCATGCTGCTTTTTTGTGGTTTTAAGTGATTTTGAGACCTTAGAATAAAGTTCCTCAATGTTCTCTTCTTCATTATATGCAGGTATCACTACTGATATTTCCATGGGAGTAGCTAATAGGCTTCTTTTATTTAAACGTTTGTGAAATTAGGCAATATCAACTTGAACGTGTTTTTTTATAAAGTGTAAATTATTTGATTATATTGGTGCAGTCCTCACTTAGTTCGTCGTCTGACATCCCGCAGGGAGCGTCCCCTGCCAGACCAGCACCAATCAAAAATTTGCACTTTACCACAATTAACTTGACATTGCCGTGAAATTACAATGGCATAAACAAGTATTTATGCTCCTTATAGAAAAGCATGTAAGTGTAGTTGATGATTGTTTTTGAGAACTTTGTTTTCATATCATCAAGTATCTCCCTTAGTTCTCCCAGGGATTTAACCTGGATCTCAATTTCTATGTCATAACCCCCGAGTATCTCATTGTCATATACAATGTTTGGGTGGTTCCTGAGATAATGCCTGATATTGCTCTCTTTTTCATGTGTTAGATCCTGGACGCTTATATGTACCTTGAAATACTGATAGCCGAGCTTTTCCAAATCAAACATTGTCCTGTAACCGACAATGATCTTGTTTTTTTCCATCTCCCTTATTTTTTTTGCAACTGTCTTTTGGGTCAGTTTTGTCTTTTTTGCTATGTCAATAACTGAAATCCTTGCATCAGACGCCAGAAGTTTCAGTATTTCAATCTCCTTGTTATTGAGGCTGATTTCATCCGGTTCAGTAAAACAGACATATTCCAGGTTATTCTCTTTAATATCAAGAAGATAGGATCTTGGATAGTACTTAACTTTAGTATAGATAGTAAGCCATCTGCTGGCAATAAAGTCTCTATAAATTGATAATAATTTTTTCCAAAATTCATTCATTTCTTTTATTGATTTTACATATGTTGCAAGGCCGATATCATATTCTCCCTCAATTGACATAAGCCATATCACTTGTTTTTGATTTCTCAAATATTGGATAATACCTGCCTCTGTTTCAGGAGTCGTGTTCTTTAATTTAAGGTAAAGACGAAAAGGGAGATAACCTAATTTTCCGTTATCAATTATTGTATGAAATCTCTTAATGACACCTTCTTTTTTCAGTTTGTTTATCCTATAGATTATCGCATCTTTGCTGAGCCCTACTTTTTTTGCGATAGTCTGGAATGGCTGCCTGCTATCTGTATCTAATTCATACAAGATTTTACGTTCTTTTAGGTCAAAGTTCATTTATTTTAAGAAAATAAAGTCTTTTTTTATATAAATATTTCCTTTTTTGCTTAAAATTTGCTAAAAAGCTTATTATATAGTTTATTACTCTTTGGTAGTGGATTTGCTGATAATAAAAAATCAGAGGTATTCACATGTCAAATATTCTAATTATCGGAGCAGGAGCTATAGGGCTTGTAACTGCAACCAGGTTGCTGGAACTAGATAATAAGCACTCTATTACAATCATAGACGCAGGAGATGATCCAAGGCGATTTCGTAAAAATAACGCAATTGGTGCAAGTTTCTCAGGAGGCGATGCAAGACACGTCACAGTAACTGAGACAGAATGCCCTGCATCTCCATTAAAAAATATTTACAAGCCTGTTTTTCCTGGCAATGGTGGGTGGGTGGCAAAACCGATAAATGACTTAAGCAAAGAAGAAAAAGGGTGGGCAAATGAATTCAATAGATTGGGTTCAGGAGACGGAAAAACAAGAGATAAATTAGGCGAAAAGATATCTGCAATAAACAAAGAAAGCATGTTTTTATGGAGGAGATATATTGAAAAATTTCCTTTTCTTTTCTCGGAAAATACCGGGCTAAAAGATGGAGGAGTTTTAGTTTTCTTTCATTCTAAAGAAGATAGAGATGGAGATTTTCAATGGGAAACTCATGTAGATTCTGGTAGTAAATTAGTCAGGCAACTATCTAAAGAAGATATCAGAAAAAATTGTAATAATTTTGCCGAAGCTAAACTGGAAGGGATAATTGTTGACGGTTTTTCCATACATGTAATCGCTTTTCTTAAAAATTTGATTAATTACCTGGAAAGAAAAAAAGTGAAATTCTTCTGGAATAAAAAAATAGATTCACTTCAAGAATTAAAAAAATCATATAAGAATATCATAATCTGCTCAGGAGCATTCGGGAATGATCTATTAAAAAACGAGAAACAAATTGATATTGCCAGGAAAATAAAAAAAGTGGTTGGTGTATGGGTGACAATTCAAAACCCAGGCATCTACAGGCCGTTTAAGATAAAGGCTCCTCCTCCAACAGGATATATAAATGCCACACCTGACAACAGGAAAGGAAAAAAAGTGTTGATAATGAGCGGCGGCTATGGTTTTGTAGGAGATGATGATTATACAAAAGGATCTGTTGAATTAACAGGGCTTCAAGTGCATTTTGAAGAGCAGATAAAAAGAGTTTTTCCTAAAGAGTATTCTATTGCCTTGAAAGAAGGGACGCTTGACAGGAGGATATGCGCAAGGCCGATGACACCTGACGGAATGCCTGTATGTAAAACAATAGGCAAAACTAAACAAAATGGTGAAATAATCGTTGCTACCGGCAACTGTGCAGGAGGATTTACGCAGGCGCAGTTTATTGCTGAAAAGATATTAAGGCTGCTTAGTCAAGAATAGTATTACTGATAAGTAGTTATTAAGGCGAAAATTTATATATAACACTATAAGCAGACCCTATTATGTCTATGCTTGAATATTTATGCAAAAGTAGCCTGACATTCAATCAAAAAGATATTTATTTGGTCGTTGATAAAAAATATTCTGCAGGCCAGATAATAAAGGATACTTTAGAAGCGCTTCAGTCTACAAGCTTGAATTTAACAACGATTTTTATAGAAACTCCTTTATTGCTGAAAGCAATTTCACAGATTGCACAAGACCGTAAACATGACGATTTTTTAAATTCATTGTTAAATGATTATAATATCGACCCTGCACAACTGGAAAGAGATATTTCACTTGGCCTGCTTAATATCTTTCAGGGAAGGTATAAGGCAGGAGCCGAGCTTATTGCTGGTTTTCCGGCAATATTATATAATTTACCTGTTGTAGATGAAACAGATAATATGAGTTGGGTTACCTCAAACCCAAAGTATCTTGAAAGGATAATTGCACAGATGTCAAGAGAGGATTTCAAGCCGGATATTATTGTGCCAATTGCTTATGGAGCAGACAGAGCTGGGCATGTTTTGGCAGCTGCGATTGGAAGCGATGTTTTGCGTGTAAGATACAGAAAAAATCATGATGATAACGATAAAACACCTATTTTTATCCAATCAGAAGATGCTATAAAAAAAATGGTTAGGGGAAAAAGAGTTTTGATTTACGATGAAGATTCACTTACCGGAAATGGGGTTAAAGTAATGGCTACAAAATTAGAGAAGCTTGGCGCAAATATAGTTAAAACTGCTGTATCTTGTGTTACAAATGATACATATTCTATTGAAGTAGATTATGTAGGCGGGTCACCACACCTTAAATTTGTTTCGTTTGATTTTGACGGAGTATTACACAAGAGCATGATTCCTGGCACACTTGAACCATTAGGATATAATCAAGCCTCAGACTTCGAACCTAATTATAAAATGCATGAAAAATTAAGAGAATATGCTCAAAGTGGGTTAGTGTATATAGTTACAAAAAGAGATGTTTTAGATTCTCCATTATTACAGGAATTTGTAAAATTACATCATTTGCCTGTCCGTGATATATATTTCACAAATAATAAACCTAAATTGCCTGTTCTTCAGCAGTTAAATATATCAAAGCACTATGACGATGATAAAAGTATGGCTGGCGAATTAAGGAAAGCCGGAATAGAATTTGTATATGTTAATCCATTCAAAGGACAATTTTTAAAGGATTTGAAATGGTGGTTATATTACAAAAAACATAGGATAGAAAAGAGATTGTATACTTTGCTTCATCCAGGCTCTGTGTACTAAATAGTTTTCACTAATTTTATATATATTTTCCGATTGTAAAGGAACATGGAAACCCTTTCTGCAAACGAGATCATCGCATCTCTAATTAATGACTTCAGATCCGGGCATATTACAACAATCTACGGGAATGCCGCAACAGGGAAGACAACTACATGCCTGATGGCAGTAATAGAGGCTGCAAAAAAAGGATGGAAAACAGTATATATTGACTCTGAGGGAAGCTTTGATTCAGACAGGCTTAAGCAGCTCTATGGGGAAAACACCGATAAAATCCTGGAAACCTTATTTCTAATTCACCCAAAATCCTTTGAGGAACAGGATGATATAATAAAAAGATTGCCGAAGCTCTGTAAAAGCAACAAAGTAAAGCTGCTTGTGATTGATACTATAGGAATACATTATCGCCTTGCTGTAAAGGAAGACCCTAAACCTGTGAATACTTACCTTATCCTCCAGATGAATCTTCTTGAGAGGCTCGCAAAAGACATGGACAAGATTGTCATTGTCACAAATCAGGCAGGGAGCAGGTTCGACAGAAAAGACGAGATAAAGATGGTGGGAGGAGAGATTGTAGAGAAATCAAGCAAGTGCGTGATTGAGTTTCATAAGAAAGATAATGAAAGGTTTGCAACACTCGTAAAATACAAGACTGAAGATGAGATAAATATGGTTGAGAGGATCGGAAAGGTGGTTGAGTTTACAATAAAAGAAAAAGGCCTATTCCTCGTTTAGCTTTTCCAATTTCTTCATGTTAAATTCATTAAAGCTAATGCCCTTCTTCTACCGGCCTGATATTAAATATGTAAAGCGGGTCATCTGTTTTGTCAGCTACAGGAAATAAGTCTCCTGCATCTACGCTGCCCATCCCAAGATGTGGCATGCCTGATACTTCATAGACAGCAGCGGTATCTATATTTGCCATGAGCCAGTGCCAACCTTCAACTCTATAAGGATCATTAAATTGGGTAAGCGTCTCAACATGCCTAAAGTCAGAAGACATATTGTTTTCTAAGCCTGAAGGTAAGGAAATGCCATAATATGAAAGATTATCCTCGCCAACTGAACCAATGTACATTGGTGTTTCTGAAAATCCTAAGAATGTCTCCTGCTTACCTATCCTGATAGTAAATGCAGTCTCGTTTGATTTTAATGGATCGAAATCACTTTGATTATAATCTGATAAGTTTCTTAAATCTGCAGGATATTTTGATGCTGTTATATCTGTCAGGTCAATTGTTGCCTCTGTCTTGATGTGTCTGGCTTTAATTAATCCATTTGCTTCATAAACATCCTTGTCCTCTCCTGCCTGGGCATATATCCTGGACTCAACATTATTGCCGGCAATTACCCTTACCCTGAATAATGTCCCTCCTGACGCATTATGTTCTTCAACTACTGAGCCTACAAAATTGTCGCCATGATAAACCAATTTCGGGTGCCTGTGGAGAGGAAGAATCATTCCGTTAGTATATTCTGATTCAATACATCCTTCCAGTTTCCCTATTCTCTCCTGGACTCTCATGATATCATCATATCCTGGTTGTATTATTATTTTTGCACAGTTTCCGTCCTGGTTTGCAAATTGATAGACAAGAGCTCCTACAGCTGGAAACATACCCGGTATAATATTGGCTACCTCCCATAGGCCGGGGTCATTTTTCATGGGTAATTGATGTTTATGCGCGTACTCTGCTGCAAAATTTCTCCATTCTTCTATTACTTTATCCGGAAGCTGTTTCCCAGTATACAATAACATTTTTTTTGACATATAGACCACCTTTATTTAATATTCATAGCATGATGTTTTTCAAACTCTTCATATTTCGGCAGCATCTCTGTATAAATTTCATGACTATTCATGTTAGGAATAATCTGTTCTATCCCAATATTGAACGGCTTTACAATATCCTGCCAATCAGATTTCAAATATCCATGTCTTGCCCTAAGGGCAGCACCCAGCGCTGCACTATCACTAATAGATTGCCTGTATACATTTACTCCTGCTATGTCTGCAATAACCTGTAATATTCCGGGATTTTGAGATCCGCCGCCGGTCACATAAATTTCTTCAGGCTTTATTCCCAATCTTCCTAGCCTTATCATCATTGACAGGATTTTACTTTCGACTATTGCCTTGACATTATATTTATCCTGTTCACTAAATCCGTCTGATCTATAAACCCCACTTGCCCTTGGAGTTATCTCGGGATCAAACCAGTATATGCCAATTTTATCTGGATCAGGCTCTGTACTTAAAAGGTAATCTGAAAACTCATCCCAGTCTAAATTGAATTCATTTTTTATTTTCTCTCTGCCCAAGCTGCCGTTTTTCCAGACACCGATATACATATTGTCCATATGCCCTGTAGGAGCACCAAAAATGCTTATTTCTTGTTTTTCATCAATATACAAATTTCCTCCAAGGTTTCCAAAAAAAGTGTCACTAGTGCCTAGGCTTATTATGACCCTTCCTGGCATTATTCCTCCCATGCCAATCAATGAAGAAGGATTATCTCCTTCAAACGGATAAATTTTTACGCCTTCATTAAAACCATACTCACCGCAAAAATATTTCAAAATATTGTCTAATGGCTTCAATGGATTTACTATTGTTGGAAGCTTTTGAAGCAAATCAGGAGCTGTTGCTAAAAGCAGTTTAGTGCTCCAGTTTCTGCTTTCAATATTCATTAAGGACATCCCGGTAGCATCTCCTGGACAAACCCCATTTTTTCCGCTCAATAATCCTGAAAAAAAAGAAGAGATAAGATGTATCTCTTGCGTTTTTTTATATGATTCTTCATCTTGAGAATAAAATTTCCTTATCTGAGATCCTGTAAATCTTTCAAATGGCCCGTTCCCTGATAATTTGAGGAATTGTTCAAGTCCGACACTTTGGACGATTTCATCCATATATTGCGTTGTTGAATTGTCCATCCATATTGGCGATACTGCCTGCAATCCACCGGGAGTTTGTGCGTATCTTGAGAAAAAGGAGGCTTGTTCTGTCAGGCCACCTTCTTTTAGGCTTGCTGAAATTTCAGAAATCTTTTTGCTGAGATAAACAGAGCCATGCTGCTGGGCTGATCCGCTAATTGCCGCAATTTTTTCTGTCAAACCATCATTACTAAGCTCTTTCAAGACAAAATCCAGGCTCTTTAACCAAACATCCGGAGATCCGAATGCAGAGCCATCGGGAAATTTCCATACGCCGTCTTCCAGGCCAAATCCGTCAGGCTGCAATTCGTCATATCTTTTGCTTATTTTTTTAACTATGCTAGTTCCGTCTGTAACAATTGCAGTGAGGCTTTGGGTGCTGAAATCAAAGCCAAGGTAATATTTTTCTCCCATAATTACATTAATGTGTTTGTTATATAAAAATCTTTTTCAAAATAATTACTTGAAAATAGTAACCTTTATTAAAATCATAAGAATATCTGAAAAAATGTTCCAAAGTGTAGTTGAAAGAATAAATGGGATAAAACGGATCAACGTTGATTTAAGTAGGCTTGTTAGCGGTAATTTAACACCGGAGCAAGCTGCTTTTTCTCATCATAATATGATAGGAACAGCTTGCTATGCCTTAGTCAACAGCCTTAATGGTATAATTTTACATGAAACCGAATTTATGGGGAAAAGATATTTGTCTCCGATAAAAGTCCCTATTGAAAGAGGTGTTTTTATTGAGAAAAGCCTTGAAGAGGTTCTTGTTAATCACGAAATTTCTTTTTCTGAAACCCCTAAATTAATGGGCGCCACTAGATTAGTCTCTGATTTTGATCAATACGAAACTTTTGGCCCTCCATTTGGTACTGACGAAGTAGGATTTTATTACCTTATAACGGCGTGCACATTTCCTAATAAAGGAACAGTTGTAGATAAAAATAATTATGCAAATCTAAAAAATAGGATTCACCCTGCCAATCAGAGATATGTCGAAGAGGCTCTTGGAATTACTAAATCAAAAAACAAATTTATGGATGAATTTTTAGATATTGATGGCTCTATAGTTAATATGGAAGAAACAGGAGCTAGTATTCCAGATAATATCAAAGCAGGAGCTATTCCAAAAAAAGAATATGGATTATATTTTGCAAATAGTGTTGTATTATGTGGAGATGTTTTTATTAGATATACAAACAGTGAAAAAACAGGGATATTATTATTCAAAAGAAAAGATTTTGCATCCTTATGTAGAATATAGCTTAACCCTTATAGAATCTCTTGGAAAATACCCTGGAATGAGTTAAGATTTCAAAGCCTTTATTTTTCAGCAGTCAGTCCGTTAAATACTCTCTCTATTTTCACGAATCCTGAATTTGATAGCCTCTTAATTATCCCTGCCCTTATATCAAGCCCTCTCTTGCTTCCAGGGTCTCCTGTATAATGGAACAGCTTCCCGCTTTTTTTGATTACCCTGAATAATTCATTGTAGAAATCCTGGGAATAAAGCATGTTTGACAAAGCCTGCCTGGGAGGATCATGTATTATCCTGTCGAAATAATTCTTTTCAAATTTTTTAATCCCAAAAAAAACATCTTCATGATGCCTGATTATTTTTTTGTTTTCAAATAAGCCTGTGCTCCACGGGTTTATCTTCTCTAATTCTATAACATTACTGTCTCTTTCAAAAGTATGGACAATCTCTGCTGTTTTTGCAGCCATTATTGCAGTATATCCTAATCCTGTACATGTGTCAAGCACAATGCCAGTGCATGGCGAGACAAAAGATATCTTTTTTACTGTATCTTCTTTAGGAGACATTGTTTTTGTCACATGCATCCTTATGCCTGAGATTTCAATTGTCGGCCAGTCTTTTGCAGGGACAAGCTTGTAGTAGTTGTTTGTGTCTTCTGAGAATACAGAGATAGGGATTATTTCATTATTTTCTATCCTGAAGCAGATTGTGTCTTTTTTTATTATTTTTTTTAGTTGGTCGATGCTTAATCTCTGGCCATCTGGCAAGACAAAAGCGCTGTTTTCAATCTTTATTTTTGAATTTGTAAAACCGAGATTAAGGCTTGTCTCAATAACATCTTTTTTCCTGTTAAAATAAAAAAGAAGGTCTTTTGCTTGTTTTTCTGAGATTATTATCATAATGCAAGGGAGTTGGAGGTTAATAAAAAAACTATTGAAAAACAAAACACTTGTTATATCAGTCCAGATTTTTATTTTTAATCGAAAAGTTTAAATAGTACGTCTCAGATATACTAATTATGGCAAGCCCGAGCAAAGAAAAAAATGTGCTAACCTTAATTTTAGAAAATAGCCCTCTAAAAGAATGGCATTTTAAAGAAATAGTTAGGGAAGCAAAAATTACAAAGCATGTTGCAAACAAATGGCTGAAAAAATATGTATCTGAAGGTTTACTTAAACACACAAAAGAAAAAGGGAAATTTCCACACTTTAAAGTTGGAAACAATAATCCTATTTATTACTCATTAAAAAGAGTTTACGCTTTAGAAGAACTTCATAAAAGCGGGCTTATCCCTAAACTTTTATCTCTTAAAACTGCTAAAACAGTTATATTTTTTGGAAGCTTCATAAAAGGCGACTGGTATAAAAACTCAGATATTGACATTTTTGTTTTTGGAGAAATTCAAAATTTTGACAAAAATATTTATGAAGTTAAACTGCAAAAGAGAATAGAGTTGCAAATTTTCCAAAACAAAGAAGAAATAGAGGAAGTCAAAACTGGGCTCATAAAAAATATAATAAATGGTTATGTCTTAAAAGGAAAAATACAAGACATCGCAGAGGTTGCATAAATGAAACTTACAGTTGATAATCTAGATAAAACATATAATCTATGCACAAGCACAGGAAGCATAAAGGAAAAATTTGCAGATATTGAGCTTGTGAAATCATTAAAAATTGTTGCAGAAAGAGGACTTGAATTCATAAACAGCGTGTCAAATGATATTTCAAGAGATAGTACAGATTGGACATTTGTTTTTCGAGATTACTATGAATCGCTTAGAGGGCTAATCGAGGCGTATCTGTTATTTGAAGGCGTGGCTGCTGATAATCATCAATGCAAAAATGCATATATTTGCTTCAAACACCCTGAATTAGACCTAGATTGGGAATTCCTCGAAACAATCAGACTCAAAAGAAATGCAATCAACTACAGAGGACAATTTCTAAGATATGAAGACTGGAAATCATTAAAATTGAACTTTGAACTGCATATAAATGTGTTAAGGAGAGAAATTGAGGAGAAATTAGGTAATTCTTGAACTCGCAATTATATGTCATGAATTTGTAGGGATTTGCTTGTAATGGTTGTTAACTCTTTTGAGAATTATTGTAATTGACATGATCTAAAAAAATATTGCTTATCCAATTGCAATGAACATGTTGCTGAAGATGATATAAAAAACAAGGGTTGAGAAAATATTTATAACCCTATCTCCAAGATCTTCAAAACTTAAGTTTCCCATAATGCCTGAGATGGTGTATTCCAGGATATATCTTAAGACAAAAAGGCCGATGCCTATGTACAATAGTGGAAAGTAATTTAAAATATTTGAGAGGATTGCCAGCAGAAATAATATTGGCAATTTTACCAAATGCTTGACTTTAAAATCAGCAAATAAGATTCTTACTCCCAACATAGCTATAATGAGCATAAGACCATAAATAGGGTTGTAAAGATAGCTGCATATAATTACTCCGTAATCAAAAAAATAAATTGGAATGGAAACTCCTGTTGATTTTTCAAAGTATGACTTCAAAACGTCACAAACAATAAAAATTGACATTGCAAAAATAGGCCTTGCCCAAAAAAACATCAGAAAAAATACAAAAGTTAAGACCAATACAGAAGAGTGAAAATAAGTAAAATAATATACTTTTTTTAGTAATAAGTGAATATTTGCACTATAATTGTTTTTCAGCATATTTAGACGTAGAAAAGCATAATTTATAAAGTTTTCTAAATTTAACTACTTTAAAGTAATAAAAATAATAATATTTATAAATAGAAGGTGATTTTTTTGACTATATAGGGTGAAATATGCCCTATAGAATAACATGGCAAAAACAGATATGTTAATTGAGACATCAAACCTTGCATCAACTAGTAACCATGCTACAATTGTTGGGAATGTAACTTTAAAATATTTATTAGATGAGATAGTAAGTGCCGTAAAACACAATAGCAGCAGAGCAAGGCATCTTGTCGAACAATATCTCATGTCTTATTTTAGCCCAGATAGATTATCAACAAGTATTATTATTCAAGACATTGAATTCTTTGAAATGGACCCTATAAAAGGAAAAATTCTAGATCATATTATTTGTGATTTGCATAGTGAAGAAAAAACTCCGATTAGTTCTAAAGTAAATATTGCGTTGATGCTTGGAAATCTTGCAAGGGCCGCATATTTTTTAGAATCTGGATATATGGCTAGATTACATGAAAGAATGCCTGATATAAAACCAGAAGATTATCCTATGCAAAAAAAGCTTGAAAAAAGCTTAAAATCCATTAATTCCTTACTTAATTTAGGTTATTCCACAGATTGCCTTCACAAATTATCAATAAATTATGCAAGCGGATTTCAGGCAAATTCATGGGCAATTGATCCAATGGCCCACCATGCAACACTTGATTTTGATGAGCTTAATAGGTCTTTAAAAAGAGAAAAATTGCCCTATGCAAATGCAAACGAGACAAGCTCAACAAAAGGTTATTTGGATTTTTTGTCTAAGAATATAAACGTCATCTCCAAAATTTTGTCAGTAGCTATTGATGTTGTAAGAAGATATGATCTTGACAGGTTCAATATAAAAGTTAATGATTTTGACAATGCAACATATTCCTTTTTCGAGCACTCTTTAACAGATAGCCAGATGAGAAAAACATTGTCATCATTTGCAATTCTAAGAGCTTTTGAGAAAAAAGCTGATGCACATGAAAAAAGGCTTACGCTTAATGAGTGGCTTCTTGATTATATAACAAGTGAGGATAATACAAGAGAAATGGGTGCTAGGAAAAAAATCCAGGATGAGCTGGGAATCAATGTAAAATATGTTGAAGGGGTTGCAGATGCATATAAGTATGCGCTTTACAGGGGAATCAGGGAAATTTCAGCAATCATTAGTGCATTTAGCTTTGATGGCAAGTGTTCGCTTTCACTAGATATTGGCAATGAGATGATTGAAATATTAAAGCCTTATTCTTCAGGAATGAAAACAATAATTGATGAGCTGGATGTTATTTTAGGTGCAGATGATGCATCATATACTCCCCTCAGGAGCTATGCAGTAAAAATGCTTGGCTCTTTCGGATATCAATTTAAAGATAGGGTTGCTGAACTTGATGTAGATAGTACTTATTATAATATTTGGAGTAGGTATAGGTCACATGTTGGGGCAAGGGATTATTCAGGCATATTAGAGGATATACTACTGCTCTCAAGGCTTCCTAAATTTAATGAGAGAAACCCTGATTTTGTGAAGGATGCAATTTATCATACATTATTACAGATCGCATTTTTAGAGATAAATAGCATGTTTGAGGAATGGAATGGAAAGTATAAGGGAATTTCATTTTCAGATTATATAAGAACAAACCTACTAAACAGCCAAAATCTTGAAAAGGCGAAGAATATGCTAGTTGGTATGGATTTTTGCGATGACAAAATCATTGCAACATATCTTGACAAGGAATATTATCATGATGTTTCCTTTAATGTTAAAAGAAATGACAACGGAAAAGTCAAAGATATAACTTGTACTTATTTGTATGGCAGCATGAGCTATGACAATATATGCAGGGCTTTGAGAGATGATGGGCGAACTACTGTTGCCGGATCATTTACTTTGAGTGCGTATTTAGATACTCCTGTATCTACCGTTGAAACACTGGCAGTTAGGTAAATCTATCTTTTTAAAATATTAAGCTCAATTATCACAGAATTAAGCCTCTTGATCTTTTTTAGCAAGTTGTATAATTCCATAAAGCAAGGGTCTTTCTGGTTCTTAATTTTATTATAAAGCTTTTCAGTTTCAAGTATAAGCTCTTCTGATTTTTCAATTGTGAAGGTATAATATAAGTTATAGAATTTTTGCAAAAGCATTATGCTTTTTTCAAACGTCTCAATAAAAAGCGGGCTTATTTTCTGCTCAAGAGCCCTGTTTGCAAGGTTCTCAAGGTCATCAGAGAAATTCTCAAAATACCTAATAAAGTAATAGATAATATGCGATGTCTTCTGGTCAAGCAGTTTGTTCTCTAAAAGCAACCTCAGGCTGTAGTTTGTGAACTTGTTTATGTTCTTTTCACGGGAGTAAATATTTTTTAGAACTTCAACATCATTTTTCTTGAATGCCTCTGCCATATCTTTTCCCATATCAAGAAGCAAAAACCATATCCTTTTGACAATCTCATTTAAGTCTTCTTCATTTGACTGTGATAGGTTTTTTACAGTGCATGAATTTGGCTCTTGCTTTATTATCTCAAAGCCTATTGTGTTTTCTCCTAGCTCAATTGGGATCTGATTTATGTAATTGGGGTTTGAAAAATCTATAATAAGCTTGTCAAACCCAATCCTATATGCTGCAACTATATATCTTCCGCCTGTTCTAGGGAAATTCTTAATATCTACTTTGAATGACTTTTCTATGCTGTCACTTGCGCCTGGCAGTATGATAAGCCTCTCACCTTCTATCTCAATATCAACATCCTGGCCTTTTTCAAGAGAATTCTCTTTCACAAATTTAGTAGGCAGGTTGACAAAAAGCGACCCTCCAAGGACAACGAGCTTTCTTTTCATATCAAGATCTATTGTTCTATACTTTATATATTTTTCTATTATTTATATAATTTAAATAAGTATATATACTTTATACAAAATGTTTATATAATAAACGTTGTTACTGGATGATAATAACACTCCGATAATTAAACCGAGGTAAAAAAAATCAGAAAAAAATCACAAATTGAATTGACCCTTGAACAGACAATTTTTGATCCTAACTTACTTGAGAATACTCTCTGTGTTGAAGATGGTTTATTTCAGGCATCAAAAAAAACTTCTTTGGTAAATTTGTTGTATGGTGCGCAAGAACGAAATTTAATAAATGGCCATCAGGTTGGTGGATATATTAGTTCTCTCTCAAATCCAATTAATCTAGAAAAATACGAAGGGTTATCTCTAGACAAAATGTTTTCTGGAGATAGAAGCCTTTCATACTGGGTAATGTTGCAGGAATATAGTAAAGTGTTAACTCTTCCTCTTCAAGATTTAGTTTATTCACTTGCAATAGCAAAGACAATAATACAACATCATGGAATATTGATAAGCGTGAATGAAGCGGCAAAAATAGCTGAAAAATTCAAAGAAGTATCCCATATAACTGGTGGCAAATACGCAAATATCTTTGCTGAGGCTACAAAAAGCCTTCACAAAAACTACAAAATAGAAATTGATACAAATCTCACTGTGTCCCTCGAATCTTTCTTAGAAACTGTAAAAGATCAGCCATATATGGCGAAAAAAGAAACTGTAGATAGAATCTATGGAAGAGACAATTTAATTATTGAGGTCTATGAGGGAAGTGAAATGCTTGGGAGAGTTAGATTAGGTACATTCACTACCTTATTAGAAATGCAAAAATACAAAGAAGGAGTTTCAGTAGATGACATTTATTATGGAATAGGGATGAGTGGAGCTGGGGCAGCTGAACTAGGGAGTGGAGCAAATGCATTACGTGTCTTTGGATTAACTATACCTATCGATGCATTACTTGAACCTCATTTAACAAAATTAAGTATGCCAATATATCCTCTAAAAAGTGACATAGATTATGCATCTACAAAATTTAAAGTAAATCCTGAAAGGATAGCAGATCTTAGTGTGAAATATGATGTGTATAATAGCATCTTCACAGGAAATAAAGGCTCATAAAATGACAACAAAAACGCAAGTATTTTTCAGGTGAAATCATGAAAATCAAAGAAATCAAAAAAACATCTGGCGAAAATGTCAATAGAAGAAACCTTGATGAAAGATTGATAGCTCTAGGATTCAGGGAAGAGGCTAAAAAATGACAGAACTAGAAGAAATGTTAGATGAGATGACTTTTGACCCGGGACTGCTTACAAACCTTGGAAAAAATGATTCAAAGTTTATAAATGGGTTTTATGAGAAAGGCGGCATTGATATTTTGTATTTCAGGAATGATCCGGAAATAAGAATTGAGGAAGTTCAAGGCGTCAAGATAGCTGAATTGCTCAATAGGCAAGGTTCACATTTCTATTGGCATATGCTTTCTGAATATTTTAGCAGGCTTCAAGAGCGAGCTCAAGCAGGAGGTAACGAATATCTCCTCGCAAAACACCTAAGGGCTGTAGCATTTTCAAATGACCTTATTCAGAATTCAGCTGTTCCAGATTCAAACAGGGAAATGACTGGAGAAAAATTCCTTCAAAGTTATGCTAATGAAATAGTTTTAACAAAAATCCATTTTCCAAGGTTCAAAAATAATCTAGAAAAAGCCCTTAGTGTCCTTTATAGAATCGTCCATCCTGACTCAAAGAAAAATATTTGGATTAAAGAAAGAGATATCCATGAAGCTGGAGAAGCCTATTCTGAATTTGGCGAGGTAACTAGAAATATAGAGATAAGACATATAATAGATGATCTTGTGGCGGCAGGATTTGAAAAGCAAAAAGACTTGAAAAATTGCCATCTCTATTATAACCATGAGAAAAAATTGGCATTTACCTATATTGATCCAATCAATGAGCTAACGCCTATGGAGCTGCGTGAAAAAAAAACTACCTATTGTCGTATGTTCGATCTTGAGCCTCAATTGGTAATAACGATTCGGCCTGACATTTCTCTGCAGTGGGAGCTTAAGAAGACATTTGTAGAGCAATACCTGCTAGCTAAACAATCAACTTATGACTATGATAAATATTGTCACAATGCCGATAAGCGGCTTAACGCCATGAATGGAGGGTTAATTGGACTAGTTTCTAGCTTCATAGGCAGTATTCTATTTACAACAAATGGATATGCGATTTTAACTAGCTCAATAATCGGAGCATTTGTCGGAGGCTACCGAGGATACAGAATGAACGGCGAGTTCAATGGAGTTGATTACGAAAAGAGATATGAGACAATGACTAAAAAGTCGAATTTTGCATATATTCCCGTGCCACTCTTAAATATGAGTGCGCTGGTATACCTAAATAAGATGAATTCGCAGGAATAGTTCAAAATTACTCGAAAAGGTGAAATGAGCATGGATATGATATTGAATGCATTAAAGCAGTTGGAAACTGAGTTTAGAAGTTTGGATCTATCTGAACACAAAATAAACCGCAAGCTACTGGCATTCGCAAAATATGATATTGAAGATAAGTATTCCACAAAAATTAACTTAAGAAACCTCAACAACAAATCACTTGACAGCATTATCGAAAGTGCTGTTGATAGAACAAAAGAGGAGAATCTTGGCATCCTGAGGCTTATGTCAAGTTATGGAGGAAGACTAGTACATTACAGCGCTGAAAAAAAAGAAATCACTGCAGGCCATATGCTTATGTGGTATGCGGCTGCAATGGCGTACCTTTATGAAGATGAAAAATTGAGCAAAGAAACAGCAATCTATGAAAGCGTCGTATTTCAGCAGTTGTATAACATGGTTCCTTCTAAATATAAGTGGGCAATGCAGGCGGGAATTACAATATCCGATGGGGAAAAGCTAGCTAAGCTGGCACCAAAAATTCAAGATATGGTGAAAAAAATGAAATTTACGAGCAATAGTAAGACTACAGAAGCTTTGCTCGCTGTGAAAGGCAAACAATCATTGGAGTATTGGGGAAATCTGATAAGAATTGGAAAGGAGATAATGGAAGAAGCCAAAACTTACGATACCAAAGCGTATGGCTATCTTATAAGAGGTGTAGCCCTCGCAAGGGCCATGACAAATGGCCATATTATTTTTGGAGAGAAACATGACCTCATGTATATAAGGGCAGCACAAAGGTTTGCTCCTAAGCTCTATCAAGGTTATTTGGAAAAAGCCGCTAATAAAATACTTGAGAGATAAGCAGATGGCATATGTTGATAACCATGAGCTACAAAAAATGCAGTTATTTACGAACTGTGATATGCCTTAATCCAAGCCAGGTATCAATATAGGATAATCACTCTAAAAAAATGGCAGAAAAAGACCTTACCGCAATGCTTGAAGAGCATGTATTTGACCCTGAACTTCTTTCAGAGGCAAAAAACCTTAAAGTATATTACCACCTGCTCGATAGGAACAAAGGCAAAAGTATTGAAGAGCTTCTTCTGAATAATAATCAACTAAACCATTTTCTAATGCTCAGAGATTATGGTATTCAACTCTCAAAAGCTGGCTCGTCTAACTTAAAAGTAGGCAACATGATTAAGGTATTGTCAATCTTGCAGGCACTTAATTACCATAATACTTTCCTGCTAAAACTGGATAAAATGTCAAAATTCATTGATTCGTGCAACATCGTGCCGGAAAAATATTCTGAAATAAGAGAAAAAGGAGTCTATAAATTACGAGATCTAAAGACAACAATATACGAAAATGAACACTGTGACTTGGCTATTGTAGATGAGGAAAAATCTCTTTTAAAATCACCTATGGCTGTATACAAAAGCCTAGGAGATATAGGGGAGTTTAAGGTCTGGAGGAAAAATTCTGGTTATGTGTTTTCAAGTGACAAATATTCCCGTGGAGGCAGATTTAATCTTATCGGCCATATAAACCTAGGAGAGATCAGAGACCCTGCTGAAAGGCTTGAATATCTTGATTGTTACCTGAAAACAATAAAAAAACCACTGTTTGCAAAGGATTACAACATTTTAGAGATTGCAGCCGGCATTTTGCTGACTGCCCCTGTAATGCTGGGATACGCTTTCAACGGGTTCGGGCTGGTCCCAGATTATACCCCGACTTTTTTTGGAACCCTGCTTGTTGGAATAGTACCGGAAATATGCGGATGGATCTTAGGAAATTACATAGGTACAAAGTTTGAACAACGGCCTGCTAAAAAGAATTATTATGATACGAGGGAAAAACTAGGAATTAGGGAAATTATCAAACCTTCAAAAATTCAATACGTAAAACCTGGAATAAACCCAACTGCATATTTTAATTAATGGTAATAAAGATGGCAAAGAAAAATGATTTTGATGTGGAAAATGAGCTTATTACTAGAAACTTTGATCCCAAACTTTTAGCTCGCGCACCAAATCTGAGAGCCTACCACTATATAGTGCAGGAAACAAACCAAAATAAGACACTAATTATGCTTCTGAGGGAATATGAAGCAAGAGAAATAGATTACTGGCTAATGCTCAAAGAATACGGGGAACGGCTGCAAGGTAATAAAAAAGGTACATTGGATTATCTAGTAGGTGAAGCAGTCACAAACACAGCAATAGCGGGGGCACTTGTGCAGCACAATGCCTTTTTAGGCAAAGAGTCAGATGTTGAAAACTTTAAAAGTTATGAAGGGCCTGAAATTGTCAAAACTCTGTTATCAAGTGCAAAAAAAGCTATCAATAGTTCTACATTGTACCTTCCAGACGGGACGCAAACAAAATTCACATATGATTCACTAAGAATCTTCAAACCTTACAAGACAATTGGGCCTTTTGACATATGGAAAGGCGGAGAAGAATATTTTTTCATATCAAAATATCCCGAGAAATCTTCTAAATTCAAAGATGTTTGGAGTGGAGTAATAAGGCTGGATGATATTGCCCGCGAGAAAGACAGAGAACTCTACCTGAAAACCTATCTTGATACTATTGACCCAATAAAAAAACGAAAGGCAGCAATAAAAGAGATATTTTTTGGCGGGCTTTTTATGACAGGTTTGTATTTCATTGGAGGATTTTGCTACATGCTTAGTCAATTAAATGAAACAAATGTTCAGCCAAGCTTAATTTATACTGGAATCGCGTTTGGCATAGGAGCTTTGCTGGGAAAATTTAAAGGACCTATAACATATGAAAATGAAGCTGAAGTTGCTCTTTCAGATATAAACAAAAAGTATGGTGTGCATAAACCTATCAAAGTAAATGATGCGGCATTTGGCTATGCGATGAAAACGTTCGTATCAGCCGATTAAAAATGCATCATCACCATAGAAAAGTTATCCAGCATCATGAGTATGTTCCGGATATCGATAATATTCTAAAGAAAGCAGGTTTAAAGACTGTAGGTTTTGATGAGTTATATAATTCGATAAAGAGCCTTTATCTGGACCCATCTATAGAAGAAGTCATTTCGCAGGAGATGCCTAGGATTCTGGAGATAGAGCCTGATTTCATGCATATCTGCCCGATTGATTTAGAACAATTGAAAAAAGCAATAGAGGGATACCAGAAAAATATGCTTTTCCTTGCTTATATGAGCCCTGAGAAAATAAAGGAAGACGTTGAAGTGACTTTCAAGATACAGATGAGGCACATATACTATTTTTTGGCTGAGAGTAAAAATATCGACGAATATTTCAATACCATAAATAAGCTGCAAGACATAATAAATGGTATGTGGAAACCAGACCATGATCCACAGGATTCTCATATAGGTGATATACAGGTCCCGCTTATATTCAACCTAGATGAATCGCGATATTACTTACTTGAAGAGGTCCAATCTGCATATATGCTCATCCATGGTGCTTTAGGTTTCTTGAAAAGCGAAAAACTGGAGAAGATTGTTAATTTTATCATGGCCGAGCCTACGCTAGATGAAAGGGCCAGGTTCACAAAGGAAGTAATAGAAGTTTATCTAAGAGATGCCGATGAAATAAGTAGGGACCTTGGAAAGGGTATACCTGATTATTATGATTCATCCACTTGCTTCGTCAAGTATTTGGTGAAAGAGAGGGGCATGCCTGTAGCAGAAGAGAGAAATAGCATAGATCTCAATGTACAAGAAGCAAATGCAGATGTAACAAGGAGGCTTAACAGGCTGAGGAGCGACAAAAAGATATCGTTAGAACTCGAAAAATTATATGATGATTATTCCCACATGACCTTCTCTCAACAGAGGAGAATATCTTATTCTATACTTGCAGCTATGGAGAAGATGGGAGGCAGGGATAGAGAGAAATATCATTTTTCCCATGAAATATTATACAGATTTTTTGCGAGACCTAGTGAAATAGAGGCAAATGTCCCTGAGGGGTACCGAGCTGAATCTGTGCTCAGGTTTTCTGAGGCAAAAGATCTCAAAGGTAATTGGCTATACTATCCTATATTCGTTGAATCAGGTAAGAAAAATATGACAATAGGGCTTCCTTTCCAGGTCATGTTGGATTCCAAAAACAATGTTTTTGCCAGCATTTCACTGCAAGCCTATCTTCCAGATGAGATAATTGATGCCGCCAGGATCGGCGATACTGTACCTGAGAGAAGATACCTTTTCGATGTCAATTTGTCAGCCAATGAGCTCGAAGAATTGAAAAATCTGCCATCCGATAAGCTATATGAATGGAACAGTTCCGGGGTATTGGAATCAAGATTTGGGCTCCCGTTGCTTGACGAGATAAGCATAGCAACATTATTTACCGTTTCTAAGATTGCTTATCGCGCAATCAAGGATGTAAAATGGGAAAAGATGTATATGCCTCATGGAAAGCACACCAAAGATTATACTATCAAGAGATTTGGATAATTAAAAAATAAAAGAATAAAAAATCACTCCGCCATGAATTCTTCCATAGTCGGCTTGAAGTTCTTCTCATCAAGTGTGCCTTTCATCCTCAAGTATTCCTTTGCGAGGATGTAGAATAACAATCCAAGGCTCTTTTTTCCCTTGTTGTTGCATGGCACTACAAGATCAACATTGTTTGCCTGGTTGTTTGTGTCGCATAATGCAATTACCGGAATCCCTACTTTTAATGCGTCCATGACAACGTTCCTGTCAGGCCATGAGTCTGTCACAACCACGATTTTTACTTCAAGATAATTTTTGAGCTTCGGGTTTGTAAGTGTGCCCGGCGGGTATCTTCCTGCAAATATCCTTACTCCTGTTGCTTTCTGGAATAATTTGACAGCCATCCAGCCGTTCTCTCTCCTGCTTACAACCAGGATATCCTGAGGGTCGTATTTTGAGAGCATGTTTGCCATAAGCTTTATCCTCTCATCTATCTTCTGGACATTCAGGACAGACAGACCGTCAGCCCTTGTCTTGTAGATAAAGTTCTCCATGAACTTTGACTTGAACTTTGTCCCTATGTGTATACCTGCCTTTAGGTATGTATCGTTCGGCACTAGTAATTCTTCATCCGGCATTATTTTTCACCTTGTTATAGTTTAGCCAGTAAAGTCAACAGAATCAACTTTACTGCGTCCCTTAAATTCCTTGAATTTTAGGGGACCCAGAAAATTTCCTTTTTTGAAAATTTTCTTGGTATTTATCGCCTCAGCAGTTAATTGCAAAGGTCCTTATCGCTGACCCTTTGCATTCGGCTATATGCTCTTTGGAGAAACGGGATATTTATAAAATTATCTTCTCTTTTGCCTTTTCCCTAATGTGAATAATAATGTGACTAGTATCCCTACAACCATCCCGGATGAAAAAAGCAATAGCTGCACCATATCTATTTTAGGGTAGCTTATGCTGTGTTTCTCGAAATATATATCAAGGTTCCCAAGCTCAAGCGCATATTCAAGATACAATAATGCTGAATATTTGTCGTTCTCCTTTAAAGAATTGGCATATTCATAATAGCTGTAGCCAAGGATAGGGAAAGTCCCCCTTTTTGCCTGCTTTGCAAGGATTGATTTCACTATCTGGCTCCTGTCCTCAATGACTTTTTCAATATCTGCAGTGCTTATGGCAATTGTATTTAAGACGGAGTCTACTTTTGCTTTTGCTATGCTTGCTTTATATAAGCACAATTCAGGATTCCCGTTATTATAGTCTTCATAAGATTTTGAAACTGCCTGGTTTAGTTCAAGAGTATCTGCCGGGAGATATAATTCAAGGTACTGTATCCTTTCTTCAACCTCTGAAATTTTTTTCAGACATGATTCATCAAGTGTTTTCTTGTTTATTTTATATTCCTGTCCGTCTTTCCCGAAAAAAACAGACCATGTTCTTGCAGAGTTAAGCCTCTCTATACTATAGGCCAGATGATAGAGAGAAGAATTCGTATCGTTTTTTGCAAGATTAAATAATGCATCATTCGCCCTATCCTTTGCTTCTACAAGCCTGTCATTCACAACCATATATGCCTCGAGATCCGTAATTGTGTTCATCTGTTTTTTATCTGTCAGGTTCTTGTATTCATTTATCCTGTCATAAATATCATTTATTTTCTTCTTTATTTCAGTCATATTAAGATTGTCCTGCTGCAGTTTTTTATACTGGGAATTAAGCCCTGAGCCAAAGCAAAATGAGGCTGCACTATAGAACTGCTTAATAGATAATGCTGCTTCTCCTTTTTTCAATTGCTCTGTTGCTGTCGTGTTTTTCTGGTTTGTCTCTTTTAGAAGCAGATTTGCCCTGTCGCATAATTCCTTTGAAATAGACTGCATTGTATCAATATAAGAGGCGCTCATGTTTACTTCGCCATCTGTCCTGAAATCTTTTCCTGTCATCTCAAATACAGCGTCGCTTAATTGAGACACTTCAATGACTTTTATATTGTATATTCTCTCATATTCTGTGAGGTTTGTCAGGTTTACCTGGCTGTACTTCGGGATAAGGATCTTTGTCATGCCTGCTTCTGCCCCTGCCTTTATTTTCGGCAGCACCCCGCCTACCGGGCCGATTATCCCGCCTGTGTTTATAGTACCTGTAACTGTTGACTTATCTTCCATGGGAAGATCATCAAGAACTGATACTGTAAGGACTGTAATTGCCGCCCCTGCACTTGGGCCGCCAATAATAGCGCTGCTTGCTCTAATCGTATAAAAGAAATCATATCTGCTGCAGTCTACTTCTAAAAAATTGCAGGCAACTTCCTTTGCGAATCTTGTTGATATCTGGGTGTCTATCTTTGACAAAGGGAATGAGTCGATAAAAACCCTTCCTGTCCCTTCCTTTATTTCAAGATATAGGTCTGCAGTGCTCCCTTTCTGGCTTGCCTCCTCTCCTGAAACAGCGAGAAGCTTCATAGAACCCGATTTGGCACATACCTGGAATGAGAGCAGGAATATGAAGAAAAACAGGAATATTGCTTTTTTCATGCATCTTTAAAACAGGTAATGGTATTTAAGGCTTATGAAATTTCATTATAAAATTTTTAAATATGTGAAAATACTTGTGAATGATGCTCTCAAAAAAGTTTTCTGCCCTAGGAGCCAAGTTTTCAAAGAGCGAAGAGCGCGGACTGACATTAATTGATATGGACTACAAGAAAGTGCTCTCTTTAGGGATTAGCACTTGCGGTTTTGCAGAAATAAGAATGGCCCAATCCTCAAAAAAAATAAGAGTTATAGCAACTACAATTGATAGGGAAGGATTGATATTCACGAAAAAACTGATAAAAGAGTTCGGGCTTCAAAATCAGGTTGCTGCAAAGCTTGAAGATTTAAAGGAAGAGATGCCCTATAAAAAAAACGAATTTGATTTCATCTACGCAAGGCTTGTCCTGCATTATCTTGATAATGAAAATCTGGATATAGCGCTAGAAGAGATGAAGAGAGTTTTAAAGAAAAAAGGAAGGTGCTTTGTTGTTGTGAAATCTGAGAAAAACAGGATTGGAAAGGAGTTTTCTTATGATCCTGTTTCTAAGCTCACGACATTTGATTCGCATTATGGGAAGTATTCAAGATATCTACATACAAGAAAAAGCATAGCCAATCATCTGGAAAAAGCAGGTTTTAAGATATTATCAATAAAAGAATACAAAGAATATCTATACAGCGGGTATATGCGGGAGAAGATATCAAAGAGAGCATCCGATCTTATTGAGGTAGTGTGCCAAAAGATTTAATAACAATTAAGAATATACTATATATTCAGGTGATTTAAATGCAAGTATTCATTGATTCAGCAGATGTTCAAAAGATTCGTGAATTAAATGAACTCGGGATCGTCAACGGTGTAACAACCAATCCATCGTTGATCAAGGCAGCAGGCAAAGACCATGAGAAAACTATTAGGGAACTTAGCTCGTTTGTGAAAGGACCAATAAGCGTTGAGACATTAAGTGAAAATGCAGAGGGCATGATAAAAGAAGCTGCTGAATACATAAAATGGGGAAAAAATATCCTCATAAAAGTCGTGATGACGCCTGAAGGAATGAAGGCAGTAATAGCTCTTGCAAAAAAAGATATAAGGACAAATGTGACACTTGTGTTTTCTCCACTCCAGGCGATGATCGCCGCAAAGGCAGGGGCTGCTTATGTCAGTCCTTTTATAGGAAGATTAGATGACGCAGGTCACCATGGCATGGAAGTCATAGAGCATATAAGACAGATTTTTGATAACTATAAATTCGAGACACAGATTCTTGCGGCAAGCATAAGGAGCACGACCCATGTACTAGACGCAGCGCTTATAGGCGCAGATGTCGCGACAGTGCCTCCTGACATCGCCATGAGGCTCTACAGCCACCCTCTTACAGATGCAGGGATAAGGAAATTCCTGGAAGATTCGAAGCAGTGGAAGAAATGACTCAATTAATTGTTTGACTAGATTGTTTTGTTATATTATAGTCCTGCCTGAAAGAATATAATTTGCTTCTTCTGGAGTTTGGACCAAAACATATCTAAATCTCTTATCATATTTTTCCAAATAGAAGAAATCATTTCCGGAATTGTCAACCAGCCAGCTTTTGAAAAAAAGGTCAATATCAATATCATCAAGATAGATTCTTGAATGTATTGGTTTCGAGTTTAATTCATTTGTAAGGCTTGATATCCTGCCACCGCGCGCATGATCGTAGACCCCCGGCTCAAATCGTTGCAAAAAAAGTTTAGATTTGTCTGCCAAATTAACAACGTTAAATAGTATGATTCCTAAAATTAAAAACGACATCATAAGGTAAGGCTTGCTCGTAAGTGTTTTAAAAATCAATTCAAAAAGCTCAAATATGGCTAAGAAGTATATAAAATAAAATGGGAACATAAGTCTGTGCATATGGCCGTGCTTTAGTATATTAAAGACAATAAAATTAAACGCAATTGAGCTTATTAAAAGTATGATATAGAAGACGTCTTTCCTTACAATAAGTGTATATGGCACGTATAAAAAGACGATGATATTAAGCAGAAAAAAAGGGAAGGCATTCAAAAAATAAATATTATTAAAGGAGTTTTTTGTAAACAAGGATTTAAATAAAACTCTGAATATTTCCAGTGGTTTTGCATCGTCTGTTGTGATATGGTTCATGCTTATTGTGATATCCTCCCAAACTTCTATTTGATTGCCGCCTAAAAATAAAATAAAGTATAATAAAAAACCTGTGAGGAAGAGAATTGTCATCCTTAGTATATCGTTTTTTGGGCTTTTTTTTTTTATGGAAAGATAGATTGACATTGACACCCATATTATTGGCAGGAACAAATAGGCAAAATTTTTTAGCGAAAACAATAGGGTAACTAAGAGAATTATTTCAATGTTGTTTTTCCTAGTGTCTTTTAAAAACAACTTAAGGTAGATGAAGAATATAGCGCATGCTAGACAAACTGTCAAGTCAATGTAAAAAGACGCAAATAGCTCCATTACGAGGTAACTTGTAAGAATTGATAACGTCAGCAGGAATGATTTTATAGGCTCAAATATTTTAAGTAAGACCAGATAAAGCGCTATTAAAACTAAATAGTTGAAAATAAAATTCGAATAGAAAAAAGTGAATTGAGTTGGCGAAAACAGAAAATAGAAAGGAATGGGCCTAAGATAAATGAGTTTGTGTGAAATGTTTTCTGTTAAGAAATATGCATAAAAATTAACCAAATCTAGGTTTTTAATTGAATCATAAAGTATTATAGATCTTGTGAAGTATTCATTATAGTGAAACAGATTAAATTCAAGGTCGAAAGGCGATGAATTCAGGATATAAAAATAATAAATGATGCCAAGGATTATCCCAATAAAAAACAGCAAAAACAGGAATAGTTTTTTCTGATTTTTTATTTTCTGCACGTTTGCATTGTCCCATATCCTGCTTTTCAACATAATAGTGAAAAAAGATTATAGGTTTAATAAATTATATTGATATTATACAAGTAAGCGAATTTTAGCCCCTGAAAGAGGTGTAGAGCAGCTGTAAGCCACCTTATGTCAGGCTTCCCGTCTCCAGGAGCAGCCTGCCTTGACATTCGACTATGCCCCATTTTGGGTTGCACAAGCCAGGGCTCACCGTTTCATCCTTTCCTGAAAAAACGTCAGGAATTTTCTTATCCCGTCGCCGGGACTTTCCTTCCATCATCCTATAATCAGGCGGTCCCGTTTCTGAGTGGTTGCCATCCTTTTCAGGATCTTACTTCCGTAAGTAGCTGCATAAGTGGGTGGACTTTCCTCAGACAAATGATTGCCCGTAAGTCAAGCACTGCCCTACAAAAGAAAGGTAAGAAAAATTAATTTAAAACATTAATCATTTATAGAGCACTTTTTCAAGCTTTTTTATCTTAATATACCTCAATGTGTTTCCGATAATAGCAAACAAGAAAAACAATATAGGGATTAGTAATATTTTAAATGCTGTAGAAGCTGAAAATCCATTGCCCATGACAACTGATAAATAAACATAGATAAGCTCTGCTATGAATGTAATTGCAATTGAATCCAAGGCATATATCATCTTGTCTTTCCTCAATTGGTCTATCCTGAACTTCAAAAGCTCTTTTGAATCTTCTTTTTTCATTTTTGGTTACTTATTCATCAAGGACTTTTACTCTGACATCATCGATATTCTTTAAAAATGCCATCGTCACTTCAAACAATTCCTCAGTAGCCTGTTTTTTTGCCATCTCCTGGCTCAGGCTCCCGAGTGTAAGCTCGACAATTACCTCATTCTTTCCCTTGATGACCTTGCCTTTCTTCAAGTGCTTTCTTTTTGCGAGCTCATTCCCAAGGTCTTTTGCGAAGTTCGAGTCAGCAGAAAAATCAATATTGGAGATGCTTAGTTTCACAGAATACTCTTCTAGTTTGTTCATTTGTGCATAACTTTAATCCAAGTTGAAGTTTTCCAATTATTTAAATATATCTCCTTCTACCCTAGTGTATATGGCAGATGAACCCTACCTACTAGTAAGCCTGGATGACAATAAGTCAAAGACACTCGCACAGGTCTTAAGCAATGATACTGCCAGGAAGATATTAGACCACCTCTCAAAAAAAGAGCATGCGACTGAAACAGACATCTCAAAAGACCTGAAAGTCCCTTTATCTACTGTCCATTATAATTTAGATCTTTTAGTAAAAGCAGACCTTGTCACAGATGAAAGTTTCACATATTCAGAAAAAGGGAAGCAGATTGTCCATTATGCGCTTTCAAACAAGTATGTGATAATCGCTCCCAGAAAATCCGCGCTTTTCATTGAGAAACTGAAGCAGTTCCTGCCTGTCTTATTGATAACTACAGGAATATCACTAGGAATAAAATATTTCATGAGACCGCCTGTAATATACGATGCCGCCCCGATGATGGCTAAGGTCGCAGAAGAATCTTCAGACACCTTAGCAGCCGGCATGACTGCTGTTACTCAGACTCCTATCACCCAGACTCAGGAATTTGCGATATGGTTCTTGTTTGGGTCAGTCTCTGCGTTGATAATATATTTTGTGTGGGCGGAAGTTATATTGAAGTGGAAGAAGAAGTAATTATTCTGTAATAACTATCGTTTTCAGATCGTAATTTTTCAGCTCAAAATACCCTATAGCAACATTCCACACAGACGAGTTTTCATAATTTGTTTGGTTGCCAGTATATCTACTATGCGCATAGTATTTGTCAAGAGGAGCATCTTTCTCGTCACTTAGGTTGAATTTTGATTTGTTTGCAAGAGCAAAACCATTGCTGTCTGTTTTTATGAACAGTCTTACTTTAGTAATTCTAAGTGGACAAGCAGTATAATCATTGTTATTAAATTTAAATATGCATTCTTTTCTATCAAACATTATTTCTTTACACCTGTAAGGTTGATTTGTAATTTTATTTATGACTTTAAACACAAAAAATGATTCATTGTCGTATGATTCAATATTTATATCCTGATTAAGCATATCACAATTTTCTTGATAAAAGATATATTCACAGGATTCAACCGAGGAAGAATATAAACAAAATTCCTTCTTTCTGCTATTTTGAGCTACAGAGATTATACATTCATCTTTTTCAGAACTGTTTGCAACTAGCAGACAAGGTTCAATTTTTATTGTTTTCTTGGCAATTTGTGAATTGCAGGAATCCTTTTGATTTATGTCGCTTATGTTTTGACAATAATTATGGTTCAAATTATCATTGGCAATCATAAAGAAACACATATCTTTTTCATCAGAAGAAACAATACCACTGCAATAATCAGAATTATTTTTAAGCAGGGCAGCAGATTTTATGCATTCATCTTTATATGAGGAATTACTTATATTGTTGCATTCTGCCAAATTGCTGAAGCTATTTGTACAACAGCAAGCAGACCCGTATGTTTCAACAAACTTTCCTTTTATTCTAGTGCTTTCTTCAGTTTTACATTCGGAATATCTTACTCCTTCTTCCCAATTTTTAAATTGGGCTCCACATCTATTAATACACCCGTTTGGCTCTGCTATCCATTGCTTAGAATCTACAATCATATCAATTCTATCTTCTAATTCGTAGAGCCTTCTCGGACCTGAAAGATAGTTATAAATACTCTTAGTTCTAGGCCCTATTGTAATTGAAGTTGTTGTGCTGGGTCCATCTGTCATGCTAGAAGTATAATGATCCCTCATGAAAAAATATCCGCTATCGTAGAACCCTTTTACCAGTTCATAGACCTGCTCTCTGGATATCTTAGATTCTCTCTCCCCTATAGAATCAACAAATCTATGCCCATTCCATTTTACTGTCCCATTCCCATATATAGTTATGTCATAATCCGGGCAAGTACCATAGCAGGCCCCTCTTTGTAAAGTCATAGTAACTATAGAAAAGTCATTTGGAAATCCAGGCTTCATAAGCGCCCTAACCATAATTATTGCCAATAAAAACACCAATAAAACTTTAATAAGTGAGTTTGATTTTTGTTTTGAGGATGCGATTTTTTTATATGCAAAAACAATTAAACACGCAATAAGATAATAATACAAAGTTATAAACAAAATAAGAGATAAAATTATCCAGGAAATAAGAACTCTGGCATTAGGAGGAGGGCGTATATTCAGATGAATCATTAGATTCACAAATGGCTTAAATAAGTACAAAGGAAATGCAATAATATCAAAAAGGTAATCTAGGTTAAGATAAGACAATATGCCAATAAATGTTGAAAAGCCCAGGAAAACAAGCAAACCTAAAAGTATAAATGTCAAAAAAACCTTAGATTGTCTTGGTTTAACTAATTCTGCTGTTTTTTCCCAAAAATGATTTTTCTTTTTCACAAACGTATTAAAATAAATTAATATAAAAACGTATACCTAGAAACTAAGAAATAAGAAACCTTTTTATTCTACCACTGCCCCTCTTTATATAAAAAAGGGGTACTATGAAATTTCCTATACTTAAAGTGCAGAATCTTAGGAAGGCTTTTGACGGGAATGTTGTTCTTGACAGCCTGAATCTGGAGATTTATCCAGGGGAATTTTTCGGGATTATTGGAGCATCTGGAAGCGGCAAGACAACTTTTCTGCATACTTTATTAGGGTTTCAGCCGCCTGATTCTGGAGAAGTTCTGCTGAGGGATGAAGACCATCAGAGGTATATCCCTGTTTATGAGAATGTTGATAACATAAAGAGAAGGGTTGGTTTTGCGTCCCAGACCCCGAGCTTCTATTCAAAACTGACTGTCTTTGAGAACCTGGATTATTTCGGCGCATTATATAACCTGCCGGAACTTCCAAGGCATAACAACATAAACATACTTCTCAAGCTTGTGGAACTTGAAAACGCAAGGAATGTTTTTGCAGGGAACCTGTCCGGCGGCATGCAAAGGAGGCTGGATATCGCATGCTCTATGATACATAATCCGGGAATATTGATGCTTGATGAACCTACATCAGATCTTGACCCTATCCTTGGGAAACATATATGGCAATTGATCCAGAAGATTAACAAGATGGGTACGACAATAATTGTCGCCAGCCATCATTTTGAAGAAGTAGAGAATGTATGCTCAAGGATTGGGATTGTCTCAAAAAGCAAGCTTTTCACAGGCACATTATATGAGCTTAGCAGCATGGTCTCAAAAAACCAGGAGATACATCTTGAGAGCTATCCTGGAAACTATGATAAAATAATGAAGCTATTGAATGATCCTAACATATCAAGCAAGGAAAGCCGGGGAAGCGAGCTTGTCATATATACTGCAAAGCCGGACAAAGTTCTCCAGAAGCTTTTGACAGTCCTTTCAAACAACGATGAGCAGCTTATGGACATAAGGGTAAATAAGCTTAGCCTAAGCGAGATATTTTCAAAGGTAATTCAAAAATGAGGCTCAAAAACATAATAAAGAAGAACATACTCTTGCTTCTTAGGTCAAACATATCAACCCTTGTTTTAGTTTTAGGGCCTCTGTTAATCATAATGCTTGTCGGGCTTTCTTTTAGCACAAACTCTTACAATCTGAAAATAGGAGTCTATTCAAGTTCATATTCTGACATGAGCACTTCTTTTGTTGAAAAGCTAAAGACTGAAGGATATGGAACGCTAAAATCAGACACTGAAGAAGCCTGCATTCAGAATGTCAAGTTCGGAAACAGCCATGCCTGCATAATTTTCCCGCCTGAAATGAGCATAAGTAATGACGCAAATAACATAATCAAATTCTATGTTGACCAGTCAAAAATAAATCTTGTATACCTGGTGATGTCGAGCCTTGAGTCTTCTCTTGGAGAAAAATCAGCAGAGATAAGCAAGGATTTAACTAATAAGATTGTAGTCTCTTTAAAAAATTCCAAGGTTGGCGCGCAAAAATCACTTCCTTTTGTGACTGACATAAAAAATGCCAATTCTGAAAATATTCAAAACATGCAGACCTCGATTGATGCCATGGAAAGCCTGAATCTTGATGTCGGAGAAGTAAGCGGTCTTGACAATGCATTTAGCAAACTTAGTGAGAATGCAGACATACTCTTAGAGGATACTGCAGATCTGATTGATCAAGGCCTGAATTATGTAGATAAGCTTGAACCAACCATGAACGGAAATGAAACAACTTACTTGAATGCAATTGAGACGAGGCTTAAAAGCCTCAATTCGACTATCCTTAAGAACCATAACCTTACAATAAAGGACATAAATAATGCAGCCAGTGAATTGAATACAACCCTTAATGACATGTCAAGCAAGTTAGAGGCGGCAAAAACCGTAGATACTCAGGTAATAGCTTCACTAAAGACAATGACAGATAAGTCGAATGCTATTAAACTTAGGGCACAGGAAACAGAAAACAATCTAAAAGCAATTGTTGCTGACATAGATTCTATAAAGATAACAAACATAGAAAATATTGTCTCACCCATAAAAACAGAGATAAACCCTCTAGTAAACACTCAATCCAATCTGGGATTTTTATTCCCCAGCCTTGTCGTCATCCTCATAATGTTCCTGGGCCTGTTTTTGCCTTCAACCCTCATTATAATGGAAAAGAATTCAAGGGCGTTTTTCAGGGTGTTTACAACGCCTACAAAAAACAGGCTTTTTATCACTGCAACTTACCTTACTTCCCTTATCATAGTGACCTTCCAGGTTGCAATAATACTTGTTATCTCTTATTTCTATTTTAAAATAGAGTTAGAATCTTCCATGATATATGTCTCGCTTTTCCTCATATTGACTTTCTTCATACTCCTGGGAATGCTAATAGGGCATATGTTCAACACTGAAGAGATGGCAATGCTTGCGTCAGTTAGCATTGGGACATTATTTTTACTTACATCGGGGATAATTTTCCCGCTTGAGAGCATGCCGGAATACATTGCTCAAAAAGCAAGGTTAAATCCCTTAGTCATGTCTTCTGAGATGTTTAAAGAGAGCCTTTACTTCCAGGCAAATTTTACATCCTTAAAAGAGCCTTTAATATACATGTCCCTGTTCTCACTGATTGCGCTTGGATTGATTATCTTGATAAAGAAACACGGCAACATAATCTACCTGCTGAAAAAACCTGACAGGATGAAGGCAAAGAGAGAATACCTGAAAAACATGTTTGATTTCGGCGGAAGAAGCGCAAAGACACTTGCAGAGTTCATTGTTTCAGTACAAAACATGACTGAAGACACGTTCCAGGGGCTCTTAAGGCAGTATGCCTTTAGCGAATGGATTGCGCTCGTCTACAGGAATTATGAGCTTGCAAAAAAAATAGAAGCTGTGTCAACAAGAGAAGAGCTGTTAAACCTCCTTGTTGAGGAATTAAAGAGGATTTCAGTCCAAAAATAAAGATTCACAACAAATAAAAACATTCTCTGTTTTTTCTTTCAAATGCATGTATACAAAAATATATCACTAATAGGAAGCTCTCATATATCTGAGGAAAGCATAAGGCAGGTTAAAGAAGGCTTTAGCAATATCCGGCCTGAAATTGTTGCTGTTGAGCTGGACAATGGACGGGCAAACGGATTATTTGAAAAAAAGAAACCTAATAAATTATTTCTTCTAAAGGCTCTTGGCCTTGGAGGGTTCCTATTTTACATAATAGGAGAATTCATCCAGAAAAAACTTGGTAAGTTTGTCAATATTGACCCGGGGTCTGAGATGAAGACCGCACTTGTCCTTGCAAAAGAGAATAATGCCTCTGTTTTCCTGATAGACAGGGAGATACAAGTTACTCTAAGAAGATTTTCAAAATTTTTCAAGAAAAGAGAATTGATCAAGATGATTTTAGACCTTTTTTTCGGAAAAAAAGAAAAAATTGATTTTGACTTGAGAAAAGTCCCGTCTGAGAAAGTGATTGATTTTGCTATAAGCGAGATAAAAAAAAAGTACCCATCAATTTACAAGGTGTTGATTGAAGAGAGGGACAGATACATGAGTCAAAGGCTCTATGGCCTGACAATCGCCTTTCCTGACAAGAAGATTATGGCAGTTGTAGGAGCAGGGCATATAAAAGGCATCTTAGAAAACCTGAAAAGGCTTGAAACACAATGATAAGTTTTAAATATCAAGATGGTTGATTAATAACTATGGCTTCATTTGCATCAGAACACAGGACATTTTTCTATAATCTTAAAAGATATGGTCTAAGCCTATCAAAAGAGGAGATTAGGCAGATAATCATAACAGTTCTGATAATCGGGTTTGTATGGTCATTCAATAAATTCGGAGACACTCCAGAAACATGGCTTTTAGTCGGCGCAAAAAATTTCATAATCGGGGCATTATTTGCTCTTGTTGCCATTGTCTTCAATCAGATAGGACAGAGGATTGTAGGCGTATATTACGGCTATGACCCGATATATGAATATTGCATGATAGGGCTTATGATTGCCCTTGTCATAACTTTTGCATCAAGAGGTTTTCTTATTTTTTTCCTTCCAGGTGGCATTAACCTAAGGCATTTGACTGCTTCAAGATTAGGGGAATTCAGGTATTATACAAACGACTGGGAATGGGCAAAGGCAGGTTTCATGGGCCCATTTATGAATATCTTGCTCGCCTTACTTGCTTCCCCGTTTAAGGATGTCATGATTCTTGGCCTTCCGATATTCAAGCAATTCATGATAATGAACATGTTTTTCGCAATATATTCTCTTATCCCGCTGCCAAGCAACCTCGGGTTATACTTATTTTACCCGCATATATTTTTCTGGTCATTTACTGCCGCGTTTGTAGCTTCGTGCTCAGCTATGATGTTCTTTTTAAACCCGTTAATAACAATTATTGTAGGCTTACTCCTGGGATTTGGAGGCTTGTTCTACCATTTCCAGAAAGACGGAAAATGGGACTACGATAGAAGTTAAATAGAAATCTTTATATAAGAAAAAACACTTTGATTCGCTATTCAAGATAAAGGAGTGGTTAATTATGGCTGAAAAAGAAAAAAAGATGCCTGTTGAAGATGAAGGCAAGAAATTCTCAAAACAACTATTAGGAAAGGTTATTGTCAGCAAGACAGGAAAGAGATTCGGGGAAGTCGGCGACCTCATATTTGAGACAAAATCAGGAGAATTGATTCATATGGTTGTAAATAATCCAACGCCATATACTGAAAAGCTTGAACTAGAAAAAGACAAGCAGGGAAGAATGCTTATTCCGTTCTCAGCTGTCATTGCTATGGGAGATTTCATGGTGATTGCGGAAGAGGACATAATTTAGTTATTTTTTAATAATTCTTTTTGTTTTTTCAGATTGTTAAATCTTAAAGATATTTTTCCATCAGAATCTCATCATAGAGTTTCCCATCAATCTTCAATTCATTCCTGGGCCTGCCGACTTCGACAAACCCGTATTTCTTGTATAAACTGACCGCTGCCTCTTGCTCAGGGTTCACTCCAAGCTTTATCTTTTCCAGTTTCTTTTCTTTTGAAATTGAGATTGCTGCATCCAAAAGCAATTTTCCAAGGCCTTTTTGCCTGTATCTCTTCTTTACATATATCCCAAAGATATTTGCGATATGTTTGACTTTAGGCTTTAGCGAAATCACAAGAACAATCATGCCTACTGGCTTATCATCTATAAGGGCAAAGATAACATTTTTTAGCATGGCCTTCCATGTATCCTCTGTATAGTCTTTTTCATCTTCATACGAGCTGCCGAAAGCAATCGGCTCATTTTTTAGAGCTTCCAGCCTTAAGTCTCTGTATTCCATCCATCTGAAATCTTCAAGCTTCCTTATCGAAATCATACAACAAGGCAAGCGGTGTTTTTATTTAACACTATCGGCAAATAATTACACCACTGGACACACTGGACATTCCCACACAACCTTTATAAACGATTTTTCTAACCAAAAACACATGCATGATTCATTGATTGTAAAAGGTGCAAGGGAGCACAATCTCAAGAATATAAACATCACTCTGCCTAGGAATAAATTAATTGTTTTTTCAGGCCTGTCTGGTTCAGGGAAATCTACTTTAGCATTTGACACTATCTACGCTGAAGGGCAAAGAAGATACGTCGAATCATTATCCTCATATGCAAGGCAATTTTTAGGGCTGATGCATAAACCTGATGTTGATTCAATAGAAGGTTTAAGTCCTGCAATCTCAATTGAACAAAAGACAACCTCAAAAAACCCTAGGTCAACTGTAGGGACAGTAACAGAAATCTACGACCATCTCAGATTATTGTTCGCAAGAATAGGAGTTCCATTTTGTCCTGAGCATAATATTCCTATTGCATCCCAAAGTCCGCAAAAAATTGCAGAAACTGTTGCAAAGGAATTCAAAGGAGATGTAATAATTTTAGCTCCTATAATAAGGCAGAAAAAAGGCACTTATGAGAAAGTGATTGAAGACTTAAGCAAAGAAGGATATACAAAAGCAAGGGTGAACAAGTCCATAATTGCCACAACTGAAAAAATAAGCCTTGATAGATATAAAAAACATGATATTGAAGCTGTGATTGACAGGCTTGATGTTAGCGACAAGACAAGGCTAAATGAAGCAATAGAGAACGCTGTAAAGAAGGGAGAGGGTCTTGTTGTTATATTAAAAGACAAGACAGAAAAGTTATATTCTGCCAAGATGGCCTGCCCAAAGTGCGGCCTGACTTTTGAAGAACTCCAGCCGAGGATGTTCTCATTCAACAGCCCGTTTGGCGCATGCGAAGAGTGCGAAGGCCTGGGTGTCAAGATGGAGATTGATGTTGACCTTGTTATCCCAGATAAAGATAAATGCCTTGCAGAAGGTGCTATTGTTGCTTTTGGAAATGTGATGGACGGATGGAGATTGACCCAGATCGGCCATGTTGCAAAAAAATTCGGATTCTCAATGATGACTCCTGTAAAAAACTTATCAAAAGATGCTATGAACGTCATCCTTTACGGGACAAAAGAGAACCTGAATTACCAATTCAAGTCAAAAGAAGGGACATCATCGTTCAACTATGAAGGGAGCTATGATGGGGCTATTCCCACTCTTACAAGGCTGCATAAACAGACAACTTCTGACTATGTAAGAGAGAAGCTTGAGACTTTCATGACAGTAAAAAAATGCCCGAGCTGCAACGGAAAGAGACTAAAAGAAAAGATTCTTGCAGTAAAGATAAATGAGAAATCAATAATTGATGTGACTGACTTTTCTATCAAAGATTGCCTCAAGTTTTTCAAGGAAATAAAAGTAAGCGAAAAAGACATGACTATTGCAAAACAATTGTTTAAAGAAATTATTGAAAGGCTTACTTTTTTAGAGAAAGTCGGCCTTGATTATCTTACACTTTCAAGGTCAGCAGGAACACTCTCAGGCGGAGAAGGACAGAGAATCAGGCTTGCAACTCAGATAGGTTCAAACCTTGTAGGAGTCTTGTATGTCCTGGATGAGCCGTCAGTAGGCCTGCATCAGAGAGACAACCAAAAACTGCTTGATTCTCTTTTAAGATTGAGGGATCTGGGAAACACCCTTATTGTTGTTGAGCATGATGAAGATACGATAATTGCCGCAGACTATGTTGTAGATATCGGCCCCGGTGCAGGCATACACGGAGGAAATGTAGTTTTTGCAGGAAGTCCTAAAGATATTCTCAGGGATGAAAAAAGCTTGACAGGAAAATATATCTCAGGAAAGATGAAAATAGATGTTCCTGAAAAAAGAAGAAAGGCGATTGGTTTTATCAAAGTATTGGGAGCAAAAGAACATAACCTGAAAAATATAGATGTCTCTATCCCTGCAGGATGCATGACTTCAATTACAGGTGTCTCAGGATCAGGAAAATCAACTCTTATATATGACATATTATATAACGGCCTCACGAACAAACTAAACAGCTCAAAAAACATAGTCGGAAATCATAAAGATATAATCTATGAGAAAGTCGTTGACAAGGTGATTGTGATAGACCAAAGCCCGATAGGAAGGACGCCGAGAAGCAATCCTGCAACTTATACAAAGATATTTGACCTCGTTAGGACAATTTTTTCACAGACTCCAGATGCAAAACTCAGGGGCTATACTCCTGGAAGATTCTCATTCAATGTCGAAGGCGGAAGGTGTGAAGCATGCAAAGGAGACGGTCTTATTAAAATTGAAATGAACTTTTTGCCGGATGTCTATGTTGAATGCGAAGAGTGCAAAGGCAAGAGATACAATGCCGAGACGCTTGAGATAAAGTACAAGGGAAAATCAATCGCAGATGTCCTGTCAATGAGCGTTGAAGAAGCAATGAAACTCTTTGAGAACCTTCCTTCAATACACAGGAAATTAAAGACACTTGTTGATGTAGGATTGGATTATATTAGTTTAGGGCAAAGTTCCACTACATTATCAGGCGGAGAATCGCAGAGGATTAAATTGACTAGAGAATTATCAAAAGTAAGCACTGGAAAAACTCTTTATTTGCTTGATGAACCTACAACAGGATTGCATTTCCATGATGTGAAAAAGCTTGTCGGGGTGCTTAATAGATTAGTGGATAAAGGGAATACAATAGTTGTCATCGAACATAACCTGGATGTGATAAAATCAACTGATTATATTATAGACTTAGGCCCAGAAGGCGGAGATAAAGGAGGTTATATTATTGCAGAAGGCACTCCTGAAGAAGTTTCAAAGAATAAAAAAAGTTTTACTGGGGAATTTTTGAAGAAGGTTTTATAGTACTGCTGCAATGCCACTAAAAAAATAAGTCTCCTTCATAATTAATTGAAAAAACAAAGGATAATAAAAGGGTTTCTTTTACTTCAATTGATTTATATTTCATTTCATATTTATGGTGATTTATTATGGATTTAACAACAATTCCAAGCGACCCAGGCTGCTACATCTACAGGGATTCTCATGATAATATAATATACATCGGGAAGGCGAAGAGCCTGAAAAAAAGGGTCTCTTCATATTTCCAGAAAACAGATCATGACCCAAAGACAGCTGTTCTTGTCTCTCATATAAATTCAGTAGACACAATAATCACTAAGAATGAAAAAGAAGCCCTTATTCTCGAGAACAATCTCATAAAAAAACACCAACCGAAATACAATATAGACCTCAAGGATTCAAGAAGATATGCATACATAATGCTCACAAAAGAAGAGTTTCCAAGGCTTATAATTGCCAGGAATAAATCAGAAGACGGGTATTATTTCGGACCTTTTGTCTCTGCTGAAGTCCGTGATAATATCCTGAAAATTGCAAACAACATGTTCAAGATAAGGACATGCAGAAAGCTTCCTAAAAGAGTATGCCTGAGGTATCATATGAAATTATGCGATGCGCCTTGCATAGGAAATATCAATAAAACTGACTATGGAAAATTAGTCGAAAATTCTAAATCATTATTATCGGGAAGGCAGGAACTCTTAGTAAAAGAGCTTAAGGAGAACATGAAACAGGCTTCAAGTAACCAGGAATACGAAGTCGCAAAAACAACAAGAGACCAGATTTATGCAATCGAGAGCCTGAATGAAAAGCAGAACATGGAGACAAACAAGAAATACGACCAGGATGTCATAAATTACATGGTCAAGGAGTCTAATGTCTATCTGGCAATATTCAAGGTGGATAAAGGCGTAATGTCAGGAAAAGCAGAGTTCAATTTTTCATATAAAGAAGAATTTTTAGAAGAATTCCTTGTGCAGTATTATTCAGAAGAGAAGATCCCAAAAGAAATAATCATCCCTGAACATGTGACTGAGGAGATGGAAAATTATCTTTCGGACATAAAAGGAGCGTCAGTCGCCTTGACAATCCCTGAGAGAGGAGAGAAAAAAGATCTGATGGACTTAGTGAAGAAGAATATTGAGAAGTCTTTTTTCGAAAATGAACTGGCACTTGATGATCTTAAAGAAAAACTTAACCTTCCTATATTACCAAAGATTATAGAATGCTTTGACATATCTCATCTGTCAGGAACCGATTCTGTAGGCTCAATGGTTATATTTGTCAATGGCAAAGCTGATAAATCAGGATACAGGAGATTCAGGATAAAAACAATAGAAGGCATAGATGATTTTGCGATGATAGCTGAAGTTGTAAGGAGAAGATACTCAAGATTAATAGAAGAAAAAAAAGATATGCCTGACCTCATAATGATTGACGGTGGAAAAGGACAGTTGTCTTCTGCATGCGGGGAAATAATTAAATTGGGATTGAAGATACCGACAATCTCACTTGCAAAAAAAAATGAAGAAGTTTATTTCCCGGGAAGTGAGTTCCCAAAAACCTATGACAGGAAATCCAGGGCACTTCAATTGCTGCAAAGGATAAGAGATGAGGCACACTGGTTTGCGATAACTTATCAGAAGCTACTAAGGAAAAAGAGGGTTTTAGAGCAAAAATGAACACAGATAAATTAGCAGAGAAGTGGAACAGTCTAACACTCAAAGGAAAGATAATTGTCATTGTAATACTTTTTGTGCTAATGGGACTTGCGACAAGAAGCTGGCTGCTTGCGATAATCGCGTGGGGAATCATCGGGTTTTATGCAGTGAAACTTATTCTTGACCTGGAGATGCTCTAATAATGGCATCATACACTTATCTTATCGGAAGCCTGCTTTCTCTAATAGCATGGATTATTCTTTATCTAAACAGAAAAGATCTGAGAAAGCAGATACTCTTCATGAGCATTCTTGTTGCTATCCAGGGTCTCATTTTAGAGACATTCTTGTGGACAAACGACTGGTGGAGGCCTGCTACAATAACAAATACAAGAACAGGGGTTGAGGACCTTATATTTGCGTTTTCTATGGGAGGTATAGGTGCTTCTATTTATGAAGAGTTTTTTAAGAAAAAAGTCAAGCCTAAAAAAGAAAATAAACTGCCCGACAACTCTTTTCGCATTATTTTTTTAGTTATACTTCTATTTTCCGGGACATTCCCTTATTTTGTACTAAAGTATAGTTCTTTTATCACATGGCTCTTTGGCTCTATTCTTGGAACGCTTGTTATTCTTTATTACAGAAAAGAGCTATTATATGATTCTATATTTACAGGAATAATATTCACCCTTATGGCTTTTGTTGCCTACCCCATATTAAACTACCTAGAACCTGGCTTCATATACAGCTGGTGGCAATTCCAGAATATTTCAGGCATCATCTATCTTGGAGTTCCTCTGGAAGATATAGTTTGGTTTTTTACAGCAGGAGCATTAATTGGGCCGTTCTATGAGTTCTGGTTTGGATTACAGCATGATAACATTCTGTAGTTTTTTCTGTTCGCTTACTTTTTTACTTAACTCGTAAAATAATACTATTATTAAGTAGTAAAATTTATATATAATGGTTTTTTAAGCATTAAAATGGTATTTAGCGCCCAATTCGGATTTGCATATCGCGAATTAGAATTAAATGGGAAAAAATCAGGAGAGATTATTGTTTTTAGCGATCAAAGTACACTTGAAAGCAGAGTAAACATAACTAAAGAGACTAGTTTTACTGTAATTGATCCTTCTAATGTAAGTGTAGCTGAATTAAACATTTTTGCCGGGGCCTATGAAATGCAGCGGACAGGATTAGGATATAAAACAGGAAATCTGAAATTTGGCAGGGCGCTTTACGCTTCAATTGCATCTCAAGTGTCCGAGCATGCGGATGGTGAGAGATTAGATTTGCAGTTCAATGATTTGAAAACCATATTAAATGATGCAAATGCTTCACAAATGCCTTGGAATAGAAGAGGATGTTTAAGCGGAGTAATTGGTGGCGGCCTTGCTGCTGCAGGATTCTATTTTGGTTTAGGAACCGCTGTCACCGAATTAATTGCATCAAAAGCTGCACAATTAGCAGTGGGTGCGCTTGTTGCATATGGAGCATTAGGTGCTGCTGCAGTAATTGGAACTGTTGCCGGGTTGGCATTTGCTTACTTGCCAGGAAAGATAGGGAATATTTTATACAATAGGACTCTAAACAATGGTCTTGATAATTATTTGGAAGCACATAAACAATTCGCTTTGCAAACAGCTAATTAATGGTTTGTGAATAGTTTATATTTCTTCAACAAACGCCTTTATGTTTCTCTTATAATATTTGTTCTCTTTTTTTATCTCTCTGAATAATGTCTTGATTTCTTTCTTCTCTTTCTCGCTCAGGCCTTCTTCGATATCCTCATATTTTTTATTTTTTGATTTTACTATGCCGCACTTTGGTTCTTCATCATGCTCGATTATCTTGATTTTCCCGCTCAATAGTTTCATGGCCCAGAAAGGGAATATCCTGCATATGTTCGGCCTTATATTGTATATTGTACATCTCTTTTTTTCATCAAGAAAAACGCATGTCCCGTCTTTTTTTGTCTTCAATCTCAGGAGCCTGTTTTCTTTGTCTAATTGAGAATATCTTAATTTCCCTTCAAGACTCGGATCATCGTTTTTCAGCACTGAAACAATATTTGATGGCACTGGAGAATAATCAAGGAATTCACTATATTCTTTTTTAGTTTTATTTTTTATTTTTTTAGCGTCATTTGTCCCTACAAACGTAAACCCTGACTTATTATTGAAAGTGCAGCAGTGGACATCTTTTGCGCATGCACAGCAGAATTTATTATAGTACATTTGATAAGCTATTTTTAGAAGGTATTTAAAAGTTGGTAAAGTAATGCTATCAATTGAAAAACTCCGTAAGTATTATAAATCTATAGCTATTCACATTAATAATATTTTAGGGGGTGTAATAATGAAAAAAATAACTATGGTGTTAGCAGTTCTATTGACAATTGCGTTTTTGGTAACTGGATGCGTGAAGATAACTGCTCCGGTTAAGACGACAACAAATAATGACGTGACAGATGATGATAATGTGCAAACTCCTGATCCAACTCCTAAAAAGTGCGTTGAGACAGTGAACTACCAGGTGCTAATTGATGCGCTGCCAACAGAAGTCAATGGCTATGTCGCAGGTGAAGCTCAGGGGAACATGCTTACATTCAATGATCCATCAAGCCAGAATGTGATGAAGTACAGCACAGCCAGCGTAAGTTTGACTAAGGACGACAAGAGTATCAGAGTCACAACAACTGACACTTGCTATATACCGTATCTTTCTATGGCATGGGTCGGCTACTATGAGATGGAAGGGACAGACGGATTCTTGAAGAAGGCAACAATCAGCGGCTATCCTGGCTGGCATCAATACAGCAAATCTTCTGAGACATATACATATAATGTCTTTCTCGAGGAAAGAATCATAGTAACTGTCGATGGTGATAGTGAAGTGGCTGACAGAGATGTCGAAGCAGTCGCAAATGATATTGATTTTAGAGCAATAGTTGCTGCGGCGAAATAATTTTAAATTTTATTATTATTTTTTTAATTCTTTTTTGGCATGCTTGATATATAGTGGATTACAAATGATATAGGAATGAGTGATTGGATTAATTATTCTTTAAAGTTGAAAAATAATTATAGAGTTCTCCTCCTTTGTCAACAATATAATTCTTAGAGCTCCAATATAAAGATTCCATAGCTATGCCTACACAAGGTCCACAAACTTTTGACAATTTTAATAGCCCGACACTGGCAGAAAATTCCCCGACATTGTTGAAAACCAATTTATGGAGTGTCCCATCTTGTATTAAAAACAACTCTACACCAAATCCTGCCGTAGCAGATATGACTTCATCTGCTGATTTTTCATCTTTTTTATCGAAATTTTTTGAAGCTGTAACTAATTCATTAAAATTGTTAATGAGTGGAGAATATTTATCTATATTCTTAGTTAATTGCTCATATGCTTTTCTTTCGGTGCTAAGAGGGTTAAACTTTTTGTCGTAATGCTTATTGGTTGTTTTTATAACAAGGTTTATTTTATCAACTGTTTTTTTATAATCTTCATAAGATTGAATCTTATTCGAAGATATTTGTGAAATGCTTAATTTATTTATTGATTCGGCAATTGATTCTGCTAACTCAAATTTAGCTTTTTTTGTTTCAGAATTCGTTGTTAAATTATGGATTATATCTGTACCTTTGTCTTTATAGTCGTTTATGCCTTCTGTTATTTTGTTTATATCATCTTTAGTACAGCCTGTAATAAAGATAGATGAAAAGCATAAGGACAATATAAAATAGGATATTAATTTCATAAATATAGGAAACCGTGTAAGGATATGAATCTTTTGTAAGAGTATCACTGGACACACTGGACATTTCTACCCAATCTTTTTAAGCATTTGATTATTATTTCACGTTATGGACTTCAACCTGAAATCTCCCTTTGAGCCAAAAGGCTCTCAGCCTGAAGCTATCAAGAAACTCTTAAGTAATTTCTCAAATAAAAAAAACTCTCAGACACTCTTGGGAGTGACTGGGTCAGGAAAAAGCCTTGATTTTAACGAGACAGTCTTCATAAAAGATAAAGAAGGAAGAATAAAAAAAATAAAAATCGGAGAATTTGTCGAAAATAACCTTTTAACTCCAAAAAGAATAAATGATACAGACTATCAAAAGGTCTCTTCAACTTTTCGGATAATGTCATTTAATCCTAATACTTTCGCTGTTGAAGAGTGTGAAATAGAAGAAATATCGAAACATAAAGAGGATGAACTGTATGAAATTATTTTGGATGATTATTCAAAAATAAAGGTTACAAAAGACCACAATTGCTTTAAATTTGAGGATTGTAAGTTTGTGCTATCTAAAACTGAAGATTTGAAAGAAGGAGATTACCTCCCAACTTCTATGGTGTTTCCCATTGGGAAAGGTGTAAAAAATATAAATATGATGGATTATAACCCAAAATCAAAAATTGACATTTTTGGATTAATAGATGCAGGTCTAATAAAAGAGAAGCAGCTCAAAGAATTTTTTAAGGGTCGTGAACGTGCTTATAACTGGAAAGTAATTCAAATTCTAAACCATGGTAAAATGAAAGGCATTTGGAGTGAACAATATTATGAGTTATGTGAAGAATTAGGAATTGACATAACAAAAGTTGGCAAATATGCTAAAATAATATCAAAAAAAAAACAAACCTCAATTAAGATTACAGTTCCAATAGGTGAAAATTTCTTAACTTTTATGGGCCTCTATGTATCTGAAGGGCATAATGCAAAGAAATACATTCTAATTTCAAATTCAAATAAAGCATTGCAGCAAAAATGCATTGCTTTCTGGGATTCTCTTGGATTGCGTCATCATATAAGAAACAAGAACGATGTACAGTACACTTCAACAAAAATGGCAAATTTTTTCCAAATTTTTGGCTCTATTGCACAAAACAAACAAATGCCTTCTCTTATCTATACTCTTTCAAATAAACAACTGAGCATTTTTTTAAGAGCAGTATTTGATGGAGATGGATGGGTTGAAAAAAATGCAGTTCTTATTGTATCTGCATCAGAACAGTTGGTTTATGATATTAAAAACGTGCTGTTACGATTTGGAATTACTTCAAGAATAACTCATAAAAGGCTAAAAAATAAATATAGCAAAAATACATATTATTACCTTAGTATTTCTGGAAAAGCAAACATTGTGTTATTCTCTAAACATATCTCTTTTTCTATAGATTATAAGAAAACAAAGCTAAAAAAAGCAATTAGAGAAAATGAAAATACAAACGTAGACTTTATTCCTAATTGCGGCAAATTCATCTCTAAAATAAGAATAAGATATGATCTATATCAAAAAGATTTGGCTAAGATAATGAAGTGTGAAAGAAGTTATATATCCATGATTGAAAGTGAAAAAAGATCTCCTTCGAAAAAAATATTTAGGAAGTTAGTAACATGGCTAACTAAAAAAGATAAAAAATTTAGTTATTTGAAAAATATTACTAATTATAATTTTAGAAAAATAATTAGTATAAACAAAGTTAAGAGCAGTAATGGTTATGTTTATGATTTTTCTGTAAAGAATAATGAAACTTTCATGGCTGGATCTGGAAATATTTTTGTCCATAATACCTTCACTATGGCAAACATCATCCAAAGCCTGAAATTGCCTACTTTAGTATTAGCCCACAACAAGACTTTAGCCGCTCAATTATACAATGAATTCAAGGAATTCTTTCCAGAAAACAGGGTTGAATATTTTGTCTCGTATTATGATTATTACCAGCCTGAATCCTATCTTCCGCAAAAAGACCAGTATATTGAGAAAGATGCAGCAATCAATCCTAAGCTTGAATTACTCAGGATGTCATCGACTGCTTCCTTAATGTCAAGAAAAGATGTGATTGTCGTTGCCTCTGTATCATGTATCTATGGCCTCGGGGATCCTAAAAACTACAAGAATTTAGGGATTGCAATTGAAAAAGGCATGAAGATGACAAGGAATGAGCTTCTAGGAAAATTGATTGCAATGCAATATGAAAGAAATGACACAGAACTAATGCCTGGAAGGTTCAGGGTAAGAGGGGATGTAATTGACATTATCCCGGGTTATTATGAAGAGATAATAAGAGTTGAGATGTTCGGGAACGAGGTTGAAAATATAACTGAGATAAAAAAAACAGAGAATATTCAAGTTGACACATTCAATTATTTCTATCTTTATCCTGCTAGGCATTTTGTCGTGCCTGAAAGCGCAAAGGCACATGCAATAGATTCTATAAAAGAAGAATTAAAAGACGCTCTGCCGAAACTAGGCGATTTAGAAGCGCACAGGCTGAAGAAGAGGACAATGTATGATATTGAGATGATACAGGAGACAGGCTATTGTAAGGGCATAGAGAACTATTCAAGGCATTTTGACAAGAGACATGAAGGAGAGAAGCCATATGTTTTGCTGGATTATTTCCCTGATGATTTTCTGATGATAATAGATGAATCCCATCAGACAATACCGCAGTTGCATGCCATGTATAAGGGTGACAGGTCAAGAAAACAGTCTCTTGTCGATTATGGTTTTAGGTTGCCGAGCGCATTTGATAATAGGCCCTTAAAGTTCAATGAATTTGAAAAATACATGAAAAGAGTGATGTTTGTATCCGCAACTCCAAGCCATTATGAGTTTGACAATTCCTCAGATGTTGTAGAGCAGATAATCAGGCCTACGGGCTTAGTTGACCCTGAAATTGAGCTAAGAAAGACAGAGAATCAGGTGTCTGACATTGTAGAAGAGATAAGAAAGACAAATGCAATGGGAAACAGGACTCTTATTACAACTCTTACAAAAAAACTTGCAGAAGAGTTGTCAGAGTACCTGGCGGCAAAAAAGATCAAGACAAGATACCTTCATTCTGAGGTATATACTTTAGAGAGGACTGAAATAATAAGAGAATTAAGATTAGGGATATTTGATGTTTTAGTCGGAATAAACCTGTTAAGAGAAGGCCTTGACATCCCTGAAATCGGGTTGATTGGGATACTTGATGCAGACAAAGAAGGATTTTTGAGAGACGAAAGAAGCCTGATACAAACAATAGGAAGAGCAGCAAGAAACCCTGAATCAAAAGTCATATTATATGCTGACAAGATAACTTATTCAATAAGAAAAGCAGTAGAAGAAACAACAAGGAGAAGGGACATCCAGAATGCATACAACAAGGATCATGGCATAACTCCGCAAAAGATGATAAAGCCCATAAAAGAGAAAGTTGTCGATATAAAAGACACTAAATCCATCCCTAAAAAAGACATACCCAATATGATAATTGAACTGGATGCAAGAATGAAAGATGCGGCTGAAAGATTGAATTTTGAAGAGGCGATTGCTATAAGGGATAGGATAAGGGAATTGGAGAAAAGAGCTAGTGAAAAGTAAAATAGTTTAATCGTCAGTTCAAAAGGCTATGATATAATTGCAGAACTTTGCCAATGTTTTTCTCTACTGTAAAGCTATACCTATTTTCCAATACCCTTTGTCTAATTTGAGCTATTTCAGTTTTATTGCTTAACCTTTCAGATAATTCCTTGATGTCATTAAGTATTATTCCTACTCCATGCTCTTCAATGAATTTTCTTTGTGCTTCATGATCAAAAGAGATTACTGGTAGTCCGCAACTAAGGTATTCCATCAATTTGTTTGGTAAGACTGTTCTTAAGTGAACAGGATTTTTAGTGGCGTTGAACCCTGCCCACCCATAATCATACTGTGTAATTTCAAAAAGCAAGTCACGGCAATCCAGATGTCCATGATAATGAATATATTCACTTTCTAGAGCCAATCTTTCAAATTTTGGATCTTCTGACCTGGAAGAATACATATGAATATGTATTTTTTGCGCTGCGATTGCCTTGAATATATCACTAAAATCGTAATGTCCGCCTGTATTGACATTATCTAGTGTCCCTCATATACAATGTGAATTTGGTTATCTGACTCTGATAATTTTGGTTTAAAATTTGTTGGTACAAACGCTGATAGTGCAAAGCTGGGGAAGACTAAGACTGGTTTATTTTCAAGGTCATATTTTTCATTGATAATACTTTCAATACCAGAAGAGACACATATGACCGCATTTGCTTCAGTTATTGCTTGTTTTTCAGTTTGCAGAACTTTTGGATCATCGGGTTTATATAAACCATATGGTGTTTGACGAATAGAAATTAAATCATGTATATCATGGATTACAGGCACTTTTTTATTAGCAGCTTCAACAGCTGCAACTGTTAAATAATCAGGGAAATTATGGCTGTGGATTAAATCAATATTTTCTTTCTCAATTATCCTGGCTATTTGCCGACTCAGATCTTCAGTTTCGTTTAGTTTTAGTGTTTTTTCAAAAAGTTCATCCCCGTGCCCATAAAACTCTGTCAATGATTTGCTCATATATGCAAAGATTAGTTCTATTTTTTCATTTGTGTTTTTTAAGCCTTGAGCGTATTTTAGTGCTCTAATACATGGTTGTTGCTCTAAAAACAATACTTTCATTTTTTTATGCCTGAAAATCATCTTATATTTAAATATAGCTCAAAAAGATTTGGGGAAAAATGCATAATTTTTCTTATAGTCTTTTAATCCTATAAAACTAAACCGCAAAAGAATTCACGCCATTACCTTTTTAAATTATCCATCTTTCTTTTCCTTTATGGAGAATGAATACATGATCTGGACAGAGAAGTACAGGCCAAAGGCATTTTCCGAGATAAAGGGCCAAGTCGATATTGTCAAAAGAGTGAAGGCATTTATAGAGCAGAAAAACATGCCTCATCTCTTGTTTGCAGGGCCTGCGGGTGTCGGAAAATCCACCCTGTCTTTAGTTACTGCAAGGGAATTTTTCGGAGAGACTTGGAAAGATAACTTCCTGGAATTGAACGCATCTGATGAAAGGGGGATTGATGTAGTAAGAGTAAAAGTAAAGGATTTTGCAAGGACAAAGGCAATTGGAGATGTGCCATTCAAGATAATCTTCCTGGATGAATGCGACGCTTTGACAAGAGAAGCGCAACAGGCATTGAGAAGGACAATGGAGAACTATACAAAGACATGCCGTTTTATTCTTTCATGCAATTATTCATCTAAGATAATAGACCCTATACAGAGCAGGTGTGTTGTCTTTAAGTTCAAGCAGCTTCCTAAAGACGCAGTTTTTTCAATAATAGATAAGATCAGCCACGATGAGAAATTCAAGATAGATGAAAAGGCAAAAGAGGCATTATTTACAGTGACAAGAGGAGACTGCAGGAAGCTTGAAAACATCCTGCAGAGCTGTGCAGCAATTTCAGAGCATATAACAGACAAGGTAATATATTCTGTCGCATCCCAGGCATATCCTGAAGAAGTGAAGAAGATACTTGAAACAGCATGCAGCGGAAATTTTCCTGACGCAAGAAAAGGTATGTTGGACCTGATGCTTGAAAACGGCCTGTCTGGCCTGGATTTAGTAAGACAGATACAGGAATCAATTTGGCAACTGAATATCGAAAACATTAAAAAACTTGAGATGATAAAGTTATGCGGAGAGCTTGAATTCAGGTTAGTTGAAGGCTCAGATGAGTTCATCCAGGTAGAGGCTCTCATTGCAGGAATAGCTGCAATGGCGAAATAAATATTTAGGAGACAAGAAAAATCATTATGCCATGATAACTTGCGGCAGACGGTCATTTACTATGTAAATGCCCTACCTGACAGCCCGTAGGGCGCGTCCCCGTCAGGTCTGCGCAGATGTGGCGTGCACGAGGGTGGGGTCGCTCCATACGGGAAGCCCGAGTAGGTCAAATTTTTAGATTTGACCGTAGCACCGCCCTAAATAATCCTTTATCAAAATTATCAATAAAAAAGAGGGAATAAATGCCAGAAGGAATGCTTGACAATACAGAGGAAATTCTAAAGAGGCTCTTAATTAATATTGAGGCCTTTAAAAGATTGGAGAGGAACAACCAGAAGCTCCAGCAGATACTTCTAAGTGAAGAAGCTGCAAAGAAAGCTGATTATAGAATACGTGTAGAGCAAGCTGTCGCTGAAGCAGGGAAAAAAGAATCAGAGACAAAAAAAGTTGCAAAAGAGGCTATAGACAAGTTCAGGAAGGCAAACGAATTTCTGGTAAGAGAGCTTGAAACTGTTCAAAGAAAAAATTCATTTTTATCAAAAAAATATATTGAACTCTCAAACCTCGCAAAAAAACTGAACTATGACAACAAGCTTATGAAATCTGTTCTGATGAAAAATAATTCAGAAAAAAACACGATGAATGAAAAGGTGCTCTTTTTCACGAAAAAACTTGAAGAAAAGCATGAACTCTCAAAATTATCCTATAAGAATTTAGTGAAAGAGCATGAACTTAGCAGGCTTGAACTAGAGAGAAAGTTTTCGGTTGAAAAAAAAAGAGCGGATTTTCACGATAACAGGGAGAAGGCGCTAATTGATGCATTTGACAAGGCCAAAAACGATTACAACAGGTCAAGGAAGATTAATGAAGCGCTCTTGCCGAAAATTCTCATGCTGCAGAAAGAGAGCCTTGCCAATGAAAAAGTCTTGAATGCAAGGACAGAGCTAATCAAGAATTTCTTTGAAAAAAAATTAAAAGAGCTTGCAAAAACCCATATAGACAAAGAAATAGACTACAAGACAAGGATAGAATCCATGTCAAAAGACCTGGCAAAATATTATGAAGAGCTTAAAAATTCAAAGCAAAAATATTTCATGAGAGAAAAAGAGATAAGAGAAAAAATCAAAAAAATATTTGACTGATCAGCTGCTTTTCTTAATGAGCAAATTCTTGTCTATTGATTCACCGTAGTCATAGTCCAGGGTTATTTTTATCCTGTCCAGGAAATCAAGCTGGCTTGTTGTCTGCTGGACGCATCTTATTGTCTGCTCGCCGTCCCTTAAGATGACATAGCCTTCTTTTGCTGTCCCCTCGACAAGGCCAGAGCATAAAAGGTCAGTGACACTTGATTCTATCTTGAAGTGTATCTTGTTCTGTGCTGTCCTGTCAACCGGGCATCTTGAGCCGGGGGAAAAGACATTTCCTGAACCTACATGCTTTATTGTGAAAAGATACCTGATTTTGTCTGTGCCGCTGGGCAATTCTTCAAACTTATCTACTTGGATAGGCGCACCTGAGTTATATATTGTCTTTACTCCGCTCACCTGGCAGACAGCATTTGTGCTGCTAGACAAAACATCTTTTCTTATGCATCCGTCTGTAACTGCTTCTGTCTTGTAAGTGTAGCAAACATCAGCTCTAACTAGTGTTTGGAAGTTTCCTGACAATGTGTCTGCGAAATTTAAGCCAGAGAATGTGACGAATGTCTCACTTGGCTTTATTACGTTTCCTTCAAAGTCCTTGTATGTTGCAAGGATATCTTCATCTATGCCGCTTTTTATGAAAAAAGATTCAGGCTTGTTGAAATCATTAGGGTTTAGCCCTGTTATAGTCACTTTCACATTCTCCCGTCTAATATCTGACTCGCCTACATTCAATAACTTCACATCGATGTCAAACGGATACTGACCCCTGTCAAATACTTCGTCAGGAGGAGCTCCGTCGCCAAACTGGATTGAGAGGCCTGCCTGGCCGCCTACATAAGGGTTTATCTTGTCCCTATCGCCGCCTGAATTTCCTGTATCGCATTCCTGCGCCATTGTAAGCAGGCTAATAACAACTAAAATGAGGATAATTGCTTTTTTCATTATACCACCTTGTTTATCTTATTAGCAATATGTAATATAAATCTTTCTACTTGTTGACATTGATTATTGTTATTTCTTTTGTCGGCAAAGTTTCCCTGTAGTTATAAGCTATCTGAATAGTGACAGGCGTCTGGAAAAAAGAGCTTGTTGTAGGGAGCCTTGCAGAACAGACAGCAAACCCGTTGTTATTTGTCAATCTTATTGTTGTCGGGTTGCAGGTGAATGTAGCTCCGTTTGAAAATGCTACTCTGTTTAATAAGACTACATTTGCATTAACGATGTCAAGCCCCATGCAATCCGAAAGCGGGGAAACAAAAGGTGTCCCTTTTCCGACGTTTGCCATCTGGATTTCCAGAAAGATCTCATCGTCTGATAGTTTTTGGGTGAGGCTTGTGACTGCAATAGGCGCGCCTTGGTTGCTTCCCAAATCTTTTACAGAAAAAGTGCATTTTGAGGCAGAAAGCGTCTCAAAGCTGACAGGATCAAAGCATAATGTCGGAGTTGCAATTGTCGCATATCCATAGCACGCAGTGACTGCAATTGCCTGCTTGAAACTATCAATGCTTCTTAAGTTGCCAAGGTTTATTGAATTTGCAGACCACTGGACATAAGACTCTACTGAGCCTGTAGGGTTATACTGGTCTTTCCCGCTTATCTTAATGTTCCCTGTCTGCGATTTTGCTGAGAAAGGAAGGATGCTTGCATCATACCCGCTGAGATAAAAATCAAGGTCTGCAATATTATAAGCACCTTTATTCGCAAACCTGACTGTGACAGGAACTTTTGATCTGCTAAGAAGTTCAGCTGGCGGATTATCCGGGACAAAACTCATGGCTATTCCCTCTGAGCCTGTTCGCCAGTTGATATTTTTCTGATTAGAATTATTGTTTGTAGTTGCGCAGGCTGAGATGAAAATGAGCAGCATAATAAGGGCAATAGTTTTTTTCATTTTGTTTGTTAATGTTTTGTTAATTATTTACTACTATAATAATTTCTTTATTTTAATTTCTTTTGATAATGAAGAGACATATCCGTAAGCATATGTTATTGTGAGAGGGGATTTAAATGTTCCTCTGTTTTTGTTTATCCTCCCTGATTTTAATGTGCATGTTATAGTGTCCTCATTCCCGATAAGGATTATTTCGTTTGGAAAACATTCAAAATCACTAAGCCCGTATTGCGAAAGTTTAAGGTCTATAATAGCTGCCCTGCTCTGTATTCCGTTTGGGAATGGTTTTCCGCTGCATGCAATGTTTGTGTTTCCTGCCTTCATAATTGTCCCTGTCCCCTGATGCAGAAAATGAATCTTCAACTGAGGCCTTATATAAGTCTGACCTCCTGGCTGGTCTATAAGCATCCTCACTTCAATATCAGATATAGATAACGGTCCTCCCTGGCCATCTGATAAGCTTAACGGAGTTACTTCGCAGATTTTTTTCATTGTTCCTGTATTATAAGGATCTGTGTCAACACAGACATCTCCTACTGCTATTCCCTTGTAATCATAGCAAAGGGTTGTGAGCATAAGAGTGTTTTGCGATTCTTTTAGCGGGTCAATTTGCCCTGAAGTCACTGATTCAGATACTATCCTAAAATCATCAAATTCATTAAACACAGTTTTCCCTTCTAAGGTTAGAGCACCTGATTTGATATACCCGCCGCTCCTAAAAGACATAAATCCTTTGTCAAGACTAATAAGGAGGTCTGCGTTATCAACCTTATACGGGCCTTTGTTGTCAACTTTTACTACGATATCAAATGTTTCGCCTTCATAAACTTCAGAAGGTATCTTGTCCTGGTATATGTCCATCAAGACCCCTGATGTCCCTTTGTACAGGTCTTTTTCAAGCTTGATATTCTTAGCTGGTGTTGTGCTTGTGCATCCGAATAGAAAAATGCTTAATAAGATTATTAATATAAAGCTAAATTGTCGCAAGTTTTTCCACCTCTATTGGAATTTTAACCTCAAGGTTGTAAGAATAGTCTACATGCGCTTTAATGAACCTTCTTGTCACAGGTTCAGAGTCTAGAGAATTCGCATTGACGCTAAGAGGGCATCCTACTGCAATAGCTTCTTCAACATCAATTAAGCTTGGAGTATCAATCCTATATGTGTTATATCCATTTTCTGCCTGTGGGTCTGATCCTCCAACTTTCACTGGGTCAAACTGTGTACAGCCGACAACAACCATTGGCTCAGGGACTTTCAAGTAGATATCTTTTATTTGTTTTACTTTTGTTCCTGCGTCCCAATTATTTTCAACCTTTACTCCGAAAAAAGGATTTCCTGAATATGGTATTTCCCATATCAAAGGATCGCTTGATATCTGCAAAAGGACGGGGCCTGTACTTGATTCATCCTCTGCTATTTCATTGATGTTGTTTTTAATAAGTATGTTTTCAGGTGTAGGGTCAGTTCCCTGCTGGGCCAGGTATAACCTGTCGCTCATGACCCTGTCTTTATGCATTAAAAAGATTCTTTTAGGAAGATCTGCTCCGAAATCAAAATCAGCTGTAATATTTATTTCATATTCTCCTGCTTTCAGGCTATCAAAAATGCAGATGACATTTGTTGTGACACCGGAATATACAGGTATCTTCATTACTTTTGCTTTTGTCTTGTCATCAAGGACGCCTTCAATTGGCGGGATTGGCTCCTCCTCTGTTGAATCATCTGCTTTTGCTGTGCATCTGACTTCAATATCCAGCCGGTTCTCAAGTGTCTTTGCCTCAAGAATTGCCCACACATAGACCTGATTTCCTTCATAATATTTCAAGTCTCCGAGGTCATATTTTTTCAAGAAAACTCCCTGCGGGTCTTCTGTCTCTTCCTGGGTGCCTTCGTAGTTGGTATTGTAGGTATTGGGGTCGAACATTGCGGCAAATTTTTGACCGCCTGAAATTATATTTAATTGAAATATCATCCAAAATTCCGCTGCATCCTTAAATACATTTGTTGCTTTTGTAAAATCATTTATGTTGGCCGTACCGATTTTATTTAATACAACAAGATTTGCACCTGATACTGAAACTATCATTGCTGTGCAAAAAAAGAGCAAGATAAGTGAAAAAATTATTTTAAGCCAACTGTTTTCAGCTCTAGTAGCTCCTGACGCTACAGTATAAATAAGGTAGGGATAAGCATAATACCTTATTCCTCTTAGTAAAACTGATCCAGAACCAAACCATCCGGATACAGAAACAAAGTCAATTAGAGGCAGTAAAATAAAATCAATGAATAACAGGAGATTTAAGGGTTTTAGAAAATTATCATCAGAAAATTTATCCGGTTGTTCAACAAAAAATACTATCAGACCTGGAATGAGTATATGTAATATAGCTGCAGTATTTTTCATTCCTCCTACAAGTAAATAAGCTGCTATCTGGATTGCAAAAATAAGTTGGACAGCAATTTTATTTATCTCAAATTTCCCCAGGTTTTTTAATAACAAAAATAGAATTATTATAGCTGCTAAGGTTGCTACGGAAATCAAAAATTTGGTCAAACTTACTGATTGCCAACCCTTAAAATCAACTCCATCAAAACCACTAATCCAAGGAGTGTCTACAAACCACAAACCTATTGCCAAAAGAAAAGCAAGTAGATAAAAAAAATCACTTTTATTATTAATTACTCCTGCCATATTAAGGATTGAATTATACTTTCAAACCTATATAAACTTTCCTACTCTACTAGTATAACCTTCAATTCCAGAATATCCAATTTCTCAGACTTAGGCTGTATCTCAATAGCATTGTTCCCCTGCCTCACAAAGTCATTGACTTTCCAGTTGAAGTCCTGGTCAGGAGAGTTTATTTCTCTTTTTACGCCGTTGATTAATACAACTCCTTTTTTTTCAGCTTCATCATTTGTAAAAAGCAAAGTTATATTCAGGTCTGCTGTATCTTTTTCTATCTCATCAAACTGGACTTTCTCAAGATAAAAATAATAAGTAGGGAAAATCGGTTTTTTCAGTTTTAGTTTTGCTTCAACACTATACACTTCATAAAACCCTTTTTCAGTCCTGAACAATAGGTCATTTTCGCCGTCTTTAATCCTTGTTGTGTCCTGCTGGGCGACTCTTGTAGGCTGCCCGCAGTCAGGCACGCTGTAGTATATGCGTCTCTTGTTCAGGTATATGTCAATAGGCGAGACATCTGTTGTCTTGCAATCCGCTATAAAAGACAATTCAAAAAAATCAAGGTTGGATTTTTCCTGCTCTGTTATGATAAACACTTGCTTGTTTTCAACGCCGCTTGTGTCTGTGACATCTGCTGTAATTTTCAGGTTTTCTATCAGATATTCATTTGATTTCCAGAATTCAATGCCCGGGCCTGATACCCTGAAGACCAGGTTGTTGTTTGCCAAAAGCCAATCCCTGGGAAGCTTTATTGCGCCGGGGCTCTCTGTAGTATATTCGTTGCTTGTAAGTATGTTTCCGTTCAAGACTATTGTCAAAATTCCCTTGTGCCTAGGTACTGTGAATGAAAGAAGATAATTATTTGTGTTTTGGGAATCTCCTACTTTAAAGCTGATGTTCCTCTGCTGCTCTTCAAACAGGCTTTTTTTTACATAGACTGAGTCAAAGTCAACAAGGCTTTCAGTATCTGTCCTTGAATAGATGTTGAATGCAGGCAAATCTTTTATTATCTCAGTATCTGCTATATTGCTTAATGTGCCGGGCTCTTTTGTCATGATGATTGTAATAGTGTCTTTCCTTCCGTCTCCTGCTGTTGACCTGTTCTGCTCAAGAAGTTCTGCCCTGTCCAGAGGAGGCAGCATGAGGATATAGACTATAAGGGAAACGCCGATAACAAAAATCAATAATGCTATATAAGACTGAGGATTAAGAGGCACCTGCGCTTTTTTCATTCAGATAAAACACATATAATTGCCTATATATATCTTACGGTTTTCAGGGGAAAAAACTGATGGCTTATCCAAGGCAAGAAAGTTATATAATCTCAGCCGTTTTCTATCTTTCTTATGAAGATACTTGGAAAAGACCTGAGAAAAGGCTTTGTAAAGGCAAAAATAGAGAACCTGGATGATCTATGGTATCTCACGTATATCATTGAGAAAGAGGATACTCTCAAGGCATTTACTTTCAGGAAGATAAAGCTTGGCGGAGGCGATAATAGCGATACGAAAGTTATCAAAAAGCCGGCAGTGATCTCAATAAAAGTAGAAAAAGTTGAGTTTGCGAAATTCTCAAATGTATTAAGGGTTTCAGGTACAATCGTAGAAGGCCCTGAGGACATTCCTTTAGGAAGCCACCATACTCTGGGCCTTGAAGAAAATTCAGAATTTTCATTGAATAAACCTAATTTTCTCAAATATCAGATTGAAAAGCTTGAAGAGTCTGCAAAAGATAATAAAGAAAAGATACTAGTAATTGTCCATGATAGGGAAGATGCATATTTCGCTCTTCTTAAGAAATACGGGTTTGAGCTATTGTCTCAGATAAAGGGCAATGTCACTAAGAAGGGAGATGTGAAATCAGAGTCATCTGATTTTTTCGAGACAATAAAAAATACTCTTGTTGAATATGATGAAAGATACAATTTTTCAGGCATTGTCATTGCATCTCCCGGATTTTGGAAAGAATATATGCAAAAACAGATAACAGAACCTGAATTAAAGAAAAAAATAGTGTATGCGACATGCTCATCTGCGAGCATGAACGGAATAAATGAAACAATAAAGAGGCCTGAAGTACAGGCTGTCCTGAAGCATGAAAAATTTGCAAAAGAGATGGAAAAAGTAGAAGAACTATTGACTGAGATATCAAAACAGGGGAAAGCGGAATACGGGATAAGGGGCATAAAGCATGCGATAGAGATGGGAGCGATTTCAGATCTCTTGATCACTGATTCTTTCATCCAGAAAAAAAGACAGGATGAGAAGTTTGATGACATCGAGAAGATAATGAAGACAGTAGAAACAATGAACGGCAATATCCATATCATAAGTTCAGAACATGAAGGCGGGAAGAAGCTCGATGGACTAACCGGGATTGCGGCTATTTTGAGGTATAAGGTTAATTATTGATTAACTTTACCTTAAAAAAATCTGAAAAAGTCTTTTCAATAATGTAATCTTAAGCTCTTTATTTAGGTAGTCCTTAATTAAAAATTGTTTATATTTCAAAGCAGGTTCAATGATTTGTTTATGTTTTTTAAGGTCATCAATTCCTAGAAGATCTGCAGCTCTTTCTTGATAGTTTTCAGTAGTACTCGGAACCACAAAAATAACTTCTTCCAAGTTCTTACTATTAACAATATTATTTTTTAAGAAAAGTTTAATATGTACATCGGCCGCGCTTATTGAATATCCAATAATAATTATTTTTTTAGCTTTATTAATATGTTGTCTTGCATGAGACCAGACTACTTGGAAGTAATATCCTCTTTCTTTTATCTCAGAAACTTTGTCAATAAGTGGTAAAATTTGAAAAGGAATCAATTTTATTTCTTTTTCAGTACAATTGGTACAATTAATATTCATATCTTTTGCGAGAAAATTAACTTTTTTATCTGCAATAGCAGGTCTTTTGCATTTAGGGCAAATAACCAACTTAAAGAGCCATGTAACTTTAAGATTAGGGGATATTTAACATCTTTTTCAAATCCTAGATGACAAAAATCTATTCTTTCATGATTAATTTCAAAATAAGTATCTTCTAATAATATGTCCCAATTAAGTGTTATTATTGTAGAATTTTTATGCTCCTTAATTAGAGTTTTGTATGCGTTAAAGGCTTCTTTCTGTTTTTTTGTTTTAAAAGTAAGAGTTACTTCTAGTGTTTTAGCTATAAGGAACTTCAAATCTTCTAAGATTTTGGTAATGTGTTCTGGATTAGTTGATGCATCCATAATAAAAGAATGATCTCTATGATATCCTTCTTTCAGAGGTGAGATTTTGTCACTAAGAGTGGTTGCATTTGTACTTTTTTCAGGGTAAAAGCTTTTTAATACAACAGGGAATCTATCATGAAAAGAGATTAAACTCAATAACTCCTCCACATTTGAATTTGGTAAAGTTTTCTCCTGGAATCCTTTAACACACTCAAATCTTTCTTTTTCATGATTAGGCAAGTTACTCATAACATTATTTGAAAACGCTATATCTAAAAAATTGCCAATGAGAGGAGCACCACAATCTTTGGATGCGCCTGCACCAAGAAGAAAAACAGTGTCTTTATCTTTAAATTTAGTATGATTCATATAACTAACCTCTCGTAAATATTTTATCCCCTAAGCCACTTCCCCCTTTCAATCAGTGCCTTCATCGCAATCGCTGACTTGTACGGATTGTTGAAATCAGGCACATGGTTTGCTTCAAGAAGCTCAACAGACTTTCTTGAGAATTTCCCTCCCATGTAGCTTGTGATTATCGGCTTATTAGGGTATTTTTTCATTGCGTCAAGGACTGCCTTTGCATCAAGCATAGGTTCAGTCATTGTCTGCAGTGTCTGTATTACAATTATTCCATTGACATCTTTTTGCTTTAACACTGTATCGATGGCTATACTGTATCTTTCATGAAGCGCATCTCCTACTAAATCCAAGGGATTTCTCCTTGAATATGCTGGGTGCATCTTCCCTGATTTGTCTAACACAGCAACAGTCTCTTTTGATAGTTCTGTAAGCTTTACCCCCATTCCTTCGCAATGGTCGGCGCACAGCACTCCTGCGCCTCCTCCGTTTGTTATTATCACAATCCCGTTATCTTTGCATGCAGGCTGATATGCGAGAGTCTGTGCCATCTCAAAGAGTTCATCCATGTCTTCAGCTATATGCAGGCCGCACTGTCTGAATGCTGCTTTGTAGATATCATAACTGCCTGCAAGATTCCCTGTATGGCTGCCTACTGCTTTCATCCCTGTCTGTGTCCTTCCTGATTTTAAGATGACTATCGGCTTTTTCTTTGAGACTTCTTTTGCGACTTTCATGAATCTCTGGCCGTCTTTGAGACCTTCCATGTAAAGTGCAATTGCCTTAGTATTTTTGTCATTCTCTGCCCACATAAGGAAATCGGTTGTCCTTACATCGATGCTGTTACCGAGGCTTGCGACAGCGCTAAATCCATAGTTCTTTTCTAAAGACCAATCTATCACGCTGTCAATCAATGCCCCTGACTGCGAAAAAAAAGCAACATTTCCATCTTTTGGCATGCATGGCCCAAAAGATGCATTCAAATTAAATGAAGGCCTCATTATGCCGAGGCAGTTAGGGCCTATTATCCTTATTTTTGCCTTGGCAGCAATCTCAAGTATCTCTTCTTCTCTTTTTTTTCCTTCAATTCCAATTTCACCGAAACCTGCAGAGATTATTATGACGCCTTTTACTTTTTTAGCGGCACATTCTTTCATGACACTTGGAACAATCTGAGAATTCACAACAATAACTGCAAGATCAATAATTCCCGGAACATCTAGGACAGATTTAAGGCATTTTTGCCCTAGAATGTCTTCGGCATTTGGGTTTATCGCAAACACTTTTCCTTTGAAAGGCCTGTTTGTATCGCTCTCAAAAACACCGCCCATGAGCAGGCTCTTCAAAACACCATATCCTGCTGAATCAGTCTTCCTTGAAGCTCCTATAACTGCAACAGCCTTAGGTTCAAAAAATTGCTCAAGCATTTTCATCACCCAGTATCCTGGCATCAACAACAACTGCACCTTTTTCATTCACAATTATCGGGTTAAAATCGATTTCAGATATGGATTTTTCTTTCATTGCGAGCCTTGAGAGCTTCATGAGGGCATCAACTAATTTGTCTTTATTCACTGCAGGAAATTTCCTGAATCCGTCCAGTATTTTTTTTGCTTTTATCTCGCCAAGCATCTCTATGCAGTCTTTTTTTTCTAATGGAGCTATCCTCATGCTCACATCTTTAAGAAGCTCGACAAAAATGCCGCCTATTCCAAATACAATTACCTTCCCGAATGTTTCATCTGTCTTCATGCCGATGATTATCTCTGTTCCTTTTACTGTCTCCTGCAGGATGAATGAATAAGCTGTTATCTGTTTTTCCTTCAGTATGGCCTGCGCATCTAGTGTTTTCTTCCTTAATTCTTCAACTGACATTATGTTTGTAAATACAAGCCCAAGTTCTGTCTTATGCACAACCCGTTGTGAATCCACCTTAAGCACGCATGGGAACGGAATTTTTTTGTTTGTTATTTCTTCAAGATTGTTGAAAATTATTGTTTCAGGATATCTCAAAGAATATTTTTTCAGGAGCTCTTGAGTCTTTTTTTGATTGAGAAGCATACTAGCTTTTATTTGTCATCAGGATATAAATGTTTTTCTTTACTATTAGGTTAAATATCCATATACCACATAGAGGTAAGAAAAACGCAAGGTTTTAATACTAGTTATGATTAAATTCATTTTAAAAAGGGGGTGTAGGTGATAAAATGATAGTTAAAGATGAATTTTTAAGCAAGCTTAGGAGATACTTCAACCTGAATTTGTACGAAGTAAAGATCTGGGCAGCTTTGCTTTCAAGAGGCGTATCAACAGCAGGAGAACTCTCTGACATTGCAAATGTCCCGAGATCAAGATCCTATGACGTATTAGAAAGCCTTGAAAAAAAAGGTTTTGTCATTATGAAAGTCGGAAAACCGATAAAATATATCGCTGTCCCTCCAAGTGAAGTTGTCGAAAGAGTAAAAAAGAATGTAAGGAGAGATGCTGACGAATCCATAAAAAGGCTTGAAAACCTGAAAAGCACAGATGTCTTGCAGGAACTCAATTCTTTGCATACGCAGGGGATCGAACTTATTGAGCCAAGCGAGCTCTCAGGCAGCCTAAGAGGCAGGCACAATCTCTATAACCATATCGAGACAACTATAAAGGACGCTGAAAAATCAGTCATAATAATGACAACTGAACAAGGTTTTATCAGAAAAGTTGAAGCCCTTGCTCCTTTGTTCGAAGAGTTGCATAAAAGAGGAGTAAAAATCCAGATTGCTGCGCCTCAGACAAAAGATAATGAGAGAGCTGCAAAAGACATCGCAAAGTTTGCTGATGTAAGGACTACAAAGACAAAAGCCAGGTTCATTGTTGTTGACGGAGAGGAGATAATCTTCATGGTGAACAATGATACAGATGTCCATCCTACATATGATATAGGGATCTGGGTAAACACGCCTTTCTTTGCATCAGCAATGGCTGAATTGTTTGAACTTGCATGGAAAGAGATGAAACCTCTTACTGCTAAGAATTGATTATTTTTCTTCTTATTTTTAATATTTTTCTAGAATGTTTCTATTAGATTGACTTATCCCCCTTCGGGAATTTTGGGGACAACTGGAACAGCTCGTTAAAGACTGCGAGAACACGCCAAATCGATTCGTGAGAAATAAATTTGGCGGGAGAGGAAATTAAAATTTTAGGATAAAAATAGAAAAGAATTATTCTTTCTTAGCTGCTTTCTTGACTGTCTTCTTAGGCTTCTCTTCCACTTTTTCTGCAGTTTTCTTGGCTTTAGATTTGACAGCCTTCTCTGTTTTCGCTTTTTTCTCTTTAACTTCTTTAAGAGCTACTTCAATTCCTTCTTTTTTCAGTGCTTCTGCAACATCTTCGTGGCTGGCGTTCTTCTTAATCTTAAGGACTTTGTCAAGGGGCTCTAGATGCTTTATATTGCATTTTTTCCTTCTTGTCTGCCCATCTACAAGTACATAATTTCCTTCAAGAATCTCAACTATAATGCATTTTAGCCTTGAATCTCTGCCTGCAAGTTTTACGCACAATCTTCCAATTTCATACATTTTGTTTACCTCGATCTCTTTTCTTATTCGTGCTGTCGCCAGTTACGAAAGAGATTATACTCTTGTTTCCTGTTTTATCTGTTTCCTAGAACAACCTGAGCACAGATAGCCGCCAAATGCCCTTTCAGGCCTTTTCTTTGATATTCCCATCTTCTGCTTATCTAAGTCAAAAGCCCTTGGAGTTCCCTTAAGCACTTTCTTGCAGACCGCGCATTTCGCATGGTCAGGCTTTCTTTTCTCATGATGGGTGACAACTTTTCCGCTAGGAAGCCTTGTCTTTATCCTTCTGAATGTCCTTGACCTGAATCTTGGCTGTGGCATAGCGTCTTAGAAAAAAAAGATGATTTATAAATATATCTGTAAGAATGGCAAAATAAAAGATTATCGTCTAATAAACATTGAACATCTTCCTGAAAGCCATGCTAAAAATCAGCGAAAACAGGATATAGCCGCCGAACCATGTCCAGGTGCTTACCCAGGGTATGTCTTTTAGTACAGGCACATCTGAAAATATAAGTATTTGTTTGTTGCTTACCGTTATCTTATTTAAGCCGTTTTCCTCAGGTGAACTGAAAAAAAGAACATTTTTTTTGAAGCCTTTTTCAACCGGTGCATATAGCTTGTCTGTCCCTATAATTACATCCTTTGAATATGTTTTATTCTTAAATGATATGTTGAAGAGATATTCCCCTTCTTTTGCGCTCATGCTCCAGCTTGCCTGATCATTTATGATATCCTGGTCTAGATTGCTCTCCACATTGACGCCAACAGGAGGCTTTAAGGAAAGTATGCCTTGAATCCCTTTTTCAAAATGAGCAGATATTGTGAACCTTTCATTAGGCAGAATAGGGGCATATCCTAAGTGGCTGTTTAACCAGCCGAAAACAAGGATTAGCGGGATAAAAGTAAATAATGTCGGCCTCATTGAATGGCTCATGTATTTCATGTTTGTCTCCATGAACCTTGAATTTATCTTAGACATCTGCTTTGGGTTGTTCTTCAATGCTTTTAATTCCTTCTGCAGCTCGTTCATCTCATTCCTTAAGTCTTTCATGAGCCTCTGGTCCGTGAATAGCTTTATGGAAAAAGTGATTAGTATTGATACAAGAAGAGATATCAAAAATATTGAAACTGCAGGATGGATATTCAGAAGCCAGAACAGGAAATTGTCTAAAAGCACTATTGCCATTACCCATTGGATTAGGCTGCTATATTTAAAGGTTCTTGCCAAAACAATATAAAGAAAATTACATTCTTTATGAGGATGATAAAAGACTTTTCTCCAAGGTTATACCAGCAGACAATACTTGCAACTGCAAGCGAGAAAAACACCTTGGTTGTGCTGCCTACTGGCCTAGGGAAAACCCATATTTTTTTGATGCTGACAGCATTAAGATTAAAGCAATTCCCTGATTCAAAGATACTTTTTTTAGGACCTACAAGGCCTTTAATCACGCAGTATTATGAGCTTTTCCTGAAGCACCTTGAGATTGAAAAAGATAAAATGGTTGTGTTCACCGGAGACATAAGTCCTGAAAAAAGAGAAAAACTATGGACTAGCGCAAAAATAATTTTTTCAACTCCGCAGAGTTTGGAGAATGATATCATCTCAGGCAAGATAAAACTTGAAGATGTGTCTTTACTAGGTTTTGATGAGGCGCATAGGGCTGTAGGTGATTATTCTTATGTATGGATAGCCCAGCAGTACATGAAAAAATCAAGACATCCTAAAATCCTAGGACTTACAGCAAGCCCAGGCTCAGATCTTGAGACAATAACAGAAGTTTGCAGGAATCTATCAATTGAAGACGTGGAGATAAGGACAGAAGATGACCCTGATGTAAAGCCTTATCTACAGGAAGTAAAAATGAAATGGATCTATGTTGAACTTCCGACACATTTCAAACAGGTGCAAAAATATCTTGTTGACTGCCTGAAATCAAAGGTTGTGCTTCTGAAAGAAGTCTCGCCTGAAATAAAGACTCCGAATAACAAACATGAATTCCTGAAGCTTCAGGCAGAACTTTTGAAAGAGATATCAAACGGAAGCAAGGACTATGGAAAGATGAAGGCGTTGTCTGTTGTCGCAGAGGCAATGAAAGTCCAGCATGCTGTTGAACTTCTTGAGAGCCAGGGAATATCTCCATTGCTTGAATATATGGAAGATTTGATTGAAAAATCCAAGACAACAAAGACAATGGCAGTAAAGAACCTTGTTGCAGACCTGAATTTCAAGACTGCGCTTGTAATCACAAGAAACCTGAAAGAGATGAGGCTCGAACATCCGAAGTATGCAGAGATAAAAAAGATACTCGCAACTTATCTTATTGACCCTAAAAAAAAGATCATAATCTTCAGCCAGTACAGGGATTCAATCTCAAGCCTGCTTGCTGAAATAAAGAAAATGCCAAATGTCCGGCCTGAGATGTTTGTAGGCCAGCAGAAGAAAAAAGGCACAGGGCTTTCTCAAAAAGAGCAGATAAAAATACTCAATGATTTCAGGAACAATGATTTCAATGTTTTAGTCATGTCAAGTGTCGGTGAAGAAGGCCTGGACATCCCATCTGTAGATTTAGTTGTTTTCTATGAGCCTGTCCCGAGCGCAATAAGGACAATCCAGAGAAGGGGAAGGACAGGAAGGCAGTCTGAAGGAGAAGTGATTGTCCTTGTCACAAAAGGCACAAGGGATGAAGCATACAGATGGGTGTCATTCCACAAGGAAAAGAAGATGTATTCAATCCTTGATGAATTAAAGACAAAATTCAAGGCAACAAAAAAACAGGAAAATAAGACACTGAGTGATTTCATACTGCCTGATACAGGCGTAACAATCTATGCTGATTACAGAGAAAAAAGTTCAGGCATAATAAAAAAACTGCTTGAGATGGGGATTGCAATAAAACTTGAGAAGCTGGATGTGGGTGATTATATATTAAGCGATAGGCTTGTAGTTGAATACAAGACAATCCCTGATTTTGTGGATTCAATCCTTGATAAGAGGCTTCTCACACAATTAAAAGACATGAAAAAATACGAGAAACATGTAATAATCCTTGAAGGTGAGGAGGATATCTACAGCCAGAGACAATTGTTCCCGAACGCAATAAGAGGCATGATAGCGACAATATGCGTTGATTTCGGAATTCCGATAATAAAAACAAAAGATTCTGATGATTCAGCTCTCATGATGGCGATGATAGCAAAAAGAGAGCAGACTGATGAAAACAGGGAATTTACAATGCACGGCGCAAAGCCTTTGACACTTAAAGAACAACAGGAATATCTTGTTTCTGCACTGCCAGGAGTAGGACCTGTCTTGTCAAAACCATTGCTGTTGAAATTCAATTCTGTGAAAAATATTGTGAATGCAACTCTAAAAGAATTGAAAGAAGTTGATTTGATTGGGGATAAGAAAGCAGCGAAGATAAAAGAGATTGTGGATAGTGAGTATAGGGAGAATTAATTTTTAAAAATTTTAATAATAATAATTTTCCCCTTCGGGGAATTCTGGGGCTAGCTGGAACAGCCTCGTTAGACTGCGAGAACACACCAAAGAATATTCTTAAGAAACGATGTTGGTGTGAGAGTGGAAAGTTAATAATAAAGTTTTTATAGGTTATATTTATAGAAACCCTGATGGGAAAAAAGAAACAGGGTAGGCCAAAAGATAATTTTTTACTTAAAATCCTGATATTCATTGTCAAACTGCCGCATTATCTTGTTCTGCTCCTGATAAAGATCATAACTTTATTATGGAAAGCCATTTCATTTGTTTTTTCGCACATTAAAACATTGATATCTAACATGAAAAAGAAAGACGTTGAAATAAAAGTAAAGAAAAAGAAAGAAGCGATGACTTCAAATTATGAACAATTCAAGCTTATTGAGACGTTTGCAGGTGATTTTTCCAAATGGGAAACTAAGACTGCTGCAGCTGAAAGCAAAATAGGAATAATTCTTGGCGCAAGAGGGAGCGGAAAATCTGCTTTTGGCATTAAGTTTCTGGAAAATATCTACGCAAAGACAAAGAAAAAATGCTATGCGATGGGATTTAAGGCAGAAGAGATGCCAAGCTGGATTGAGTGTGTTGAGGATGTCTCGCAGATAAAGAATGACGCATTTATCCTTATTGATGAAGGAGGCATTTTGTTTAGCGCAAGGGATGCTATGAGCCAGGCAAATAAGGTTTTAAGTGATTTAATCTTAGTAGCGAGGCACAAGAACCTGAATATCTTGTTTATCAGCCAAAATTCCGCGAACCTGGACATAAACATCCTGAGGCAGGCGGATTATTTAGTATTGAAACAAAATTCATTACTGCAGCTTGATTTTGAAAGAAAGAAGATAAAAGAGCTCTATATTGAGGCAAAAAATGACTTTGAAAGGCTTAAAGACACTGCAGGATTGACATATATCTATTCAGACCTTTTTAGAGGGTTTGTCTCCAATACTTTGCCGTCCTTCTGGAGCACGAATATCAGTAAATCGTTCAAATAAACTCTTTAATTTTTTGCAGAAATCGCTAAGTCTCGCTGATAAGCCTAAGGTGCACAGTTCGGACTATTCTGTTTTTGGAATAGTCCTTGACTAACCGATGCAACCAGTTTTGGTTGCAGAGAAAACATTATAAATATTCTTCTTTTTAGTTTATTTATGGATGAAAGACAAATAAAATCAAAAGTAGCTGACGGGTATCTTTATGTTCGCGTTATACTTGAAATTGTAGGGAAACCTAAAGAACATGTTGAAGAGAGCTTAAAGGATTATGTCAAGAAAATCAAAGCTGATAAAAACCATGTCATTGTAAAAGAAAAAACAGAGAAGGCTGAACCTCACCAGGATGATCTATTCAGCGCATTTTCAGAGATTGAGATGCTTATGAAAAACTCTGATGCCCTGCTGTCTTTTTGCTTTGACTACATGCCTTCAAGCATAGAGATAATTGAGCCTGAAAGGATAATCCTTAAGAATTCTGAATTCAACGGCTTCATAAATGACATGCTCTCAAGAACAATCTCTTTGAATACAACAGTCCTTGAGATGCAGGAAAGGGCAAATTACTACATAAGCAACACTGCTGTCTTATTGAGGAACTTTCTTGTGGTATTGTTCTCAAGCAGGCCAATGACATTGAAGCAGGCATCGCAGTACCTTGGCATTAAAGAGCAAGATACCCTGAAAGTTATTGATGTCCTGATAAAAGAAGGGAAAGTGAAGAAAAACCAAGACAAATACATTGCAGTTGAGAAAAAAAATGAATGATGATTACAAGGGCATGATAGAGGCCTTGTTTTTTGCCTCTGGAAGACTGATGGAGATAGAGGCACTCATCAACCTTACAGGCGCTTCAAATAGGCAGGTAATAATAAAGAACGTTGAGAAACTGAAAAAAGAGTATGATGACAGAAAATCGCCTCTGATGATAGTTGAGGAAAAAAACGGATGGAAACTCACTGTAAGAGAGCAGTATCTACCTCTTGTAAGGAAGATTGTGTCTGAGACAGAACTTCCTAAGACAATCCTTGAAACACTCGCCATGATAGCCTGGAAATCCCCTGTTCTGCAGAGCGAGATAATCGACATAAGGCATAACAAGGCATATGACCATATTATGGAACTTGAAGAATTAGGTTTTATAAAAAAAGAGAAAAAAGGCCGCAGTTTCGTTTTGAAGCTCGCTGAAAAATTCTATGAATACTTCGATGTCGCAGGAGCAAAAGACATAAGAGAGATCTTCTCAAAAGTTGTCGGAGATACAAAAGGCCAGAAGAAAGTAGAAGAGTATGAAGAGAAGGAATTGATTGCTGAACTTTCTAAAGAAGATAAAGAGAAACAAGTAGCAGGCGCGACAGTCTCTGAAATCCTTGCGACAGAAGAGAAGATTGAAGAAGCAAAGAAACCTGATGAGGATGAAGAGTTTAGTGAGCTTTAAGTTTATAATTTAATCTACTTGGGTATTGGTATCGATTTATTTATTATTAATCTTATCTTCTAACAGAGTTTGGAGCTTTTTTTGTAGTTCTTTTTTATCAGGGAGATATAATTTATATTTTGAAACAAACAGCTTGCTTGATATGCCTCCTAACGCATATTCAATAATGACATTTTCATTTTCTGTTCCTAAAATAATGCCAAACGGTTCGTTATCTCCTTCTGGCATTTCTTCTTTTTTAAAGTAATTCAAATATGCGTTCATCTGACCTATATCTTGAGGTGTTATGCTTCCTATTTTTAGGTCTATCAATGCAAAGCATTTGAGTATTCTGTTATAAAAAACTAAATCAACATAGTAGTGTGTATTGTCTAAAGTAATCCTATATTGCCTTCCTACAAAGGCAAATCCTTTTCCTAATTCAAGCAAAAACATTTGCAAATTATCTATTATCTTTTGCTCAAATTCTTTTTCTGAATGATTGCAATTCTCCTTTATTTTAAGAAATTCTAAGATATACGGGTCTTTAATTACATCCTCTGCTTTCTCTATAATATTTCCATGCTTTGACAAATTTATTATTTGTTTTGCAGCTTTGCTTAGCGCAATCCTATGGAACAAAGCGGTCTTTTTTTGCCTTTTTAATTCTCTTATACTCCAATTTTCCAGCAAACACTGCTTTTCATAAAATCCCCTTTCCAATTCATCGTCTATTTTCAAAAGTTCAAAATAATGGCTCCAGCTTAATTTGTGAGACAGTGTCTCACTTTTTTTGTATTTTAGGTAAAAAAGCCTCATATAAGTCATGTTACTCCTACTAAAGCCTTTACCATATTTGATGGATAAATCCTTAGTGAACTAATAATTCATCGCCATATTTTGCCCGTTCTTCGCCTTTTTGTTCATATTCAACAATCCTTCTTCCTATTTCCCAATATGTTTTTACAAGGATAGAATTTACTGCCTGGTACGCTCGTCTCCTTCCCTGCTCAAGAAGAGAACCGATGTCCAAGATTAAAACTGAATAATCTTTTTTATTATGATGGGACTGTTTCATTTTGATTAACCCTCAATAAGAGTAGATGTTTTTCATGGTAAGCATCATTGTGTATATTTGCTTTACCCTTAATTTAATAATAATTTAATAAATAATCAAGAAACATATATAAAATTTGCCAGATATTCATGAACATAGAAAGTCGAAGAGGATGATGGGTTTAGTGAGCTTTGAAATTAGTTTATGCTTTTTTTTCTAGAAAATCAAGGAACTCTGTCGGGCTAAGAAGTTTTATGCCTCTGAATTCTTTGAGTTTCAAAAGATGATTGTCTTGCGTTATGACATACTGCGCCTTTGCGGATAATGCACATTCTATAATCCTATCATCGTCAGGGTCATCTTTAACAACGCTAACATTCTGGTTTATTTCTATCTTCTTTGCAAAAGTGAGAATAGCATCTATGTTTTCAGTTATGGCTTCATCTGCAAGGCCAAAGTCTCTTGCCAATACTCTCTTTAACTCTTTGATTATATCTTCTGAGACAAATACTGAAAACTCGTCATTCAGGGCCCTTTGGACTATCCTGTATGGCTTGCCTTCCCAAAATGCAGAGGATACATAGATATTAGTGTCCAGGACAACTCTTAGCTTATTCACTCTTGATGCCCCTGCCTGCATGTATCTTCTTCATAACCTCTTCTTCTTTTAATCCTTTTTCTTTTGCAAATTTAATCCCTAACTTGTGCAATTTTTCAAATGCTTCTTTTGCAGTAGGCACTTTTATTTTCTTTAACACAACTGTATCTTCTTCTCCAAAGATTACAAAATTTGCTCCTGTATCTATCCCAAGCTGGTCTCTAATGTTCTTAGGTATGACTATCTGCCCTTTTGAGGACATTGTTATAATATCAGACATTTTCAATCACCGTAAGAAAGTAAGACATGCTTACTTATAAATTTTTTGCTGGTGATAGTGAAGGAGAGGGGAAGATAAGAAAACAGAGGAGAAGGGGTTTAGTGTTTTTTAATATAGTTCGCATAATCATTAAATAGTTTTAGATATTTTTCTTTATCTTCAATTGATACATTTCCTTTATTAAATTTGTCCATATATCTTTTTTCTTCTTTGTAATAATTTACATGATATTCAGATGGTAAAATAAGAATAGGTTGATGTATTGCCTTTCCTGGCCATATCAATTGAATATAAATTGCGTAAGCATATTGACCAACATCAACAAAATGAAATTTTCCTAGCCTTTGTTTATGCTCTTCTTGATTAACTTTTTTTCCATTTGGACTAAGATATGTTGTAGTAGCATCTACGTTAAGATGCAAACCTGTGTTATCATGATGAGTACCATCAAACCTAACTTGCATAAATCTCTTAAATTTGCAAGAATCTTCAAGGAAAATGTCTTCCGTTATTTTTCCAAGTGTATGCTTTTTTAGGTTAGATAAGTCTACAAATTCGGATGGAAAGAGAAAGTAAGTTTTTCTTGACTTAACTTTTTTTTGTTTTAAATTAGGAAAACATTCATCTAATGGAGGGAATTGAAATAATTTCCTTTCTTTTGTTAAGGTATTAAAAAGAACGATTTTCCCTTCTAAGATGTCTTTCATATTATGTGTTAATCAGCCTTATTATTTGAATATTAATAATTTTTGATCTAGATATTTTAAGTCCCTGTTGTATATTCCTATAAGCTTAATTTTATTTTTTTCACATATCTTGGTTTTAACCTCTATTTTGTCGTCATATTCTTCTTCGCCTTCCAAACCAAAAAATTCAAGATAATAGTCTTGAACTTTCCAATCTGCTCTCAGCCTCGCATTTGGATTTAATAATTCATCTTTAGGGTAATATGGCTCCTTATCGTGTGGTATTTTATTTTTGTATAGCCAATTATCAACATTCATTTCTGAAATAGAGTTACATTCGTGTTCATCTTCTGCAATGCACCTTGTTCCTCTTCCACCTTTCATTGCATTATTTTTTATTACTTTTGCATCAATTAGTGTTTTTAACCATGAATTATCGCCACAAATGTGCGTTTTTTCATACCCTCTGCCAGTTAAACATAATCTATTGACAAGAATAACAGACTTCTCAAAGTCTTTTTCAAGCGCATTATATATGAAATCTGTGCTATCAAAATAATTAAAAGAAGGAACAAACCCTACAATTTGTATTAAGTTTGAAATATATTTATTAATTAAACTGTTAGTAGGTTTAGTCATAATTGAGATTTCATCCTGATCATAAATGAAAGGATAGTTGTTTTCATGTCTCCATTTCTCATTATAAATTTTGTAAGATTTGTCTCTTTTTACTTTCTGATAAAACCTAGTTACTAAATAACCTGTATGGCCTGACAAACAACTTTCACAATAGAGATGTGCTTTTTTCAAGTCGGGATACAAAAAATAAACAAATTGTTGATCAAACGTTTTTTTGCAATAATTACATTCGTTTTTATTACTAATGTCGTGGGTATGCTTATAATCAATAATTTTTTCATTAATAAAGTCATAGCTAGAAATTTTTGATCCTGGATAAGTTTTTTTATAATTATCTATATTGGAAATATTATGTATTTTAAATAAATGCATTGATAAATCACTCATTTCTTTGTTGCAAATATTACAGATTATTAGAGGAACTCGAATACCATAAATATATTTTGTTTGGGCCATTTTTGTTAATTTTTGAAGAAATAAGTTACGAGTAGATAAAGAAAGTATAATGAGAATAGGCCCAATAACAAAGCTACTCTTTGCCCAGCACCTTTATCTTTAAATTTTTTTGCGACTTTATCATATGAGTTTAAAAATACAACTAAGTGATTTAGAGAAATTGGAACTCCAAATAATAATATCCAGCCTAAAAAAAATAGGTTATTTAGAAGATATGGAAAATTCGTATAAACAACGTAAATAACTACTAAAAAAAAATATTCACAAAGAGATATAAAAAGAAAAAGAGGCTAACCGCAATATTCTTCAAATATTTGTTTTTTGGGTTGTCTTTGAATAGCCCACCATAAATGCCTAAGGTTTTCTCAAAATAAATTGCCAATACGATTGATAAAAACATAAAGATAGTGTTATTGATACCTACTACTAAGTTTTCTTTAATAATCTCAAAAATCATATTTTAGTCATAAAGAGATAGTAAACTTAAATAACTTTTCATAAAATACTATACCCTACTTCCCACCTCTATTTTTTCAGCAAACCTTAAATACCCCCTTTCTATAATTATCTCTATGGCTGACAGTTTCCATATCTATCTCAAAAAGCAGCTTCTTGCTTATGTGGAAAATGAAAGGAAAAAAGGAGTTCCTCTTGAAGAGATAGAGAAAGTACTGTTAAATGCAGGCCAGGACAAGAACATTATTGATGAAGTGAAGGCAGAATTAATTAAAGAAGAATCTGGGATAAAGCCTGAGAAGATAGATAATCCTGTTGAAAAGGATATTGCGGGACAATTAAAAAATGCATTTGCATCGTTCATGGCAAAGGCAAATAAAAAAGAGATTGACAATGCAAAAACTGATCTTGAGAAGACAGACACAAATAAAATAGTGAATGAAGTAATAGAAGAAGCTGAAATAATTGAAGAAAAGACAATCCTTGAATCAACTGTCTTTTTTGGCTATTTAGTGCTTATGGCTGTTGTCATATTGTTTGCGACAGGCGGCTCCCAATCAGAACTAAAAAACGTGATTATCGGGTTTTTACCTGCAATCCTTAGCGTATTCATCTCATTCATGGCATTAAGCATCGCTGATAATGTCCCGTTGTATATGTTCATACCTCTAGGAATATCAGGAGCATTTTATTCTATAGTAAGATTTGCGCATCTGGAGATATTCGGGAATCTTGACCCTGAAGGCCTGGGGATAGTTAATTTTCTGGCAGGCTTCATATTTAATGTCATGATAGTTTATGTAAGGTTCATAAAGCCAAGAAGCATGGAAAGAAGGGTTAAAAAAAAGAGTAAAAGATACAGTGCCCATCCTCCGATGCCGACCCAGACAAAAGAAGTGCATACTGAAGTCTGGCAATCTCCTCCCGTGCATAAAGAATTCAAGAAAAGACAAGAGATATCTGAACTTAAAAAAGAATTCAAACTTTAATTATTATTTCTTAAAATCTTCTTTTAGTGGCCCTTCTTTTATAGGCTGTGTGTACCTGCATTTAGGAAACTTGTTGCATGCCAAAAAATGACCGTAGACGCTTTTTCTTACAACTAATGTCCCTTCCTTGCATTTAGGGCACACTTCTTCAACAATATGTTTCAGGATCTCTTTTTCTTCTTTTTTTTCTGCTGCTCCTTCAGGCATCTTGCTCTTGCAGTCTTTGTTTATGCAAAGTTTTTTCGGGATTTTCCCTGTCTTCACTTCAATTATTGGATAAGTGCATACTTTACAGACTTCATCTGTTGCTTTTATTTCTGCCTTTGGCATTGAGAATGTTGTCTTGCAATCAGGATACTTGTCGCATGCAATGAATTTTGATTTATACTGCCTGCTATATCTTATTTGCAAGTCTCCTTTCTTGCATATAGGGCATTTGCCGATGTAATTCTTTATTTTCTCTGTCTCCATAAATGCAGCTGCGAGTTTTTCTCCTATCTTAGTTTCATTCTGCTTGAAATGCGCTAATGTCTTTGTCAATTCCACTTTAGCTTTTTCCAAAACTTTCTCAGGGGTTGTATTTTTCTCGCTTATATTATCCATATCCTCTTCAAAGCTTTTTGTTAATTCTTCATCTATTATTTCCGGGCAGAATTCTTCGAGTGTCTCTATTGTCTTAATTCCGAGTTTTGTAACTTCAATTGATTTCCCTTTGATATATTCCCTGTCATATAGATTTTCAATTATCTGCGCTCTTGTCGCTTTTGTGCCTAAATTTCTTGACTCAAGCTCTTTTATTATCGATGCTTCAGTATATCTCTTCGGAGGCTGGGTCTCTTTCTCATCTTTTGTGATTTTCTTGATTTTGACATCTTCATTCTCTTTTATTTCAGGCAATTCTTCATCTTTTAATTTGATATATGGCTCGTATAGGACATGCCATCCTTTGACAACAGTCCTTGTGCCTTTTGCAATGAAATTTTCAGAATTGACTCCTATATGGACAGTCATTGTCTCCCTGACGGCATTGTCTCCGAAAGTTGAGAAAAATCTCTTTACTATCAGGTCATAAAGCCTTGCTCCCTGCCCTGATATTCCTTTTGGATCATTTCCTGTAGGATATATTGCCGGATGCGCCGGATCTGTCTTTTTCCCGTTATTAGGCTTCAGGGATTTTTTCTCAAGAAGAAGTTTTCCCTGTTTGCTTAAACTTGGCTGCTTGGCTAGATTTTCAATTATTTTCCTGTAGCTTATCTTGTCAGGCAATTGCTGGGAACTTGTTCTCGGATATGAAATATGTCCTCTTGAATAAAGATCCTGGGCGTATTCAAGCGTCCTTATAGGTGTTATTCCCAAAACAGAATATGCTTCTGTCTGTAAAGTTGTCAGGTCAAATGGATTTGGAGGCTGTTGCTCTGTCTGTGTTTTTAGTGCCTTTGTTACTTTTCCTTCATGGCTTTTTACTTTCTTTAAGACATTGTCAGCTTCTTTTTCATCCCAGAACTTGTCTTTCTCATGCCATGCCTCAACTTCTCCTTTATTGACTTTCCCGGTGATATGCACTTCCCAGTATTTTTTTGACTTGAATTTCTGTATCTCCCTTTCTCTCTGCTCCAACGTCTCAAGCGCAGGACCCTGGACTCTTCCTGAAGACATTGTCCTGTATGCGTTGTTTTTCCTTATGGCAAGAGTAAGTGCCCTGGATAAATTGATGCCGTACATCCAGTCAAGGAAATGCCTTGTCTCTCCAGCTTTTGCCTGTCCCCAATCAATTGTCTTTGATGCATTTTCATAAGCTTCTACTAAATCTGGCTTTGTGAGAGTAGAAAATTTCATCCTTGCTGCATCTTTCTGCTTGCACAAGAACCTTACTACATTTAAGCCGATTACTTCCCCTTCAATATCATAATCGCATGCAACAACAAAAGATTTGGCCTTGAGAGCTTCCTGTTTTATAAGCTCTGCATATTTTTTTGCATAGCCTGCTTCCTTGTTTGCTTCATATACAGGCTTCCATTCCAGGTCAAATGACGGATATTTGAAAGATTTCTTTTTTTCTGCAACTGTAAAAAGATGGCCTACTGCAGAAACAATAGTTATATTCTTTTTTCCTCTTTTTATCGTGTAATATGTGACTCCGTTAGATTTTTTTGTCTCTACTTTAGAATCTGCAAGTGACTCTGCAATTCTATGTGCAGCTGACGGCTTTTCAGTGATTATTAGCTCATTGGTCATGATTGTGATGGATTCTATGCGCGTATAAAAAGTTTAGCAATCTTTAAAACAAGGCAAAAGATGCTTTTATTTATGAAAGAAATTGCCAGAAGAATAATAGAGAAAATAAATTTCCATGATTCAGACAGCATTCTTCTCGACTCTTCTGATGCAAATAATTTTATTGTGAATAAGGATAATTTTTTTAGCTTATCTAATGTTAAATCAAACAAGAGGATAGCTTTTGTAGACGGAGGAAATCTGGAAATATTCGCAAGCCCATCTATCTCACTTTTTTTTAACAGGGTCTATTATACTATATATCAGAAGAACAAAAGAATAAAAAACAGGCTTTTTGAATTTTTCACTCTTATTTCTTCTGAGAAAAAAGAAGAAAGGATTTTTTTCAAAACAGAATACTTTTCCACGAAAAACAAGATAGCATTGGAAGAATTTTATTTTGATTCTTTTGACAAAAATCTTGTAACAGGAAACAGAAGAGCTGAAATTTCACAGATAGGAAATGTCATAAGAAGATTCTCTGAACTCTCTGTAATAAATGAGATAGAAGCAGATTATGTAATTCTTGACGGCACTCTTGAAGCAAATTATCCTTATGAAAAAGAAATCTTGGATTCAATAAAACCTCCTATTTTCGGGCTTGCAAAGACAACATCGCTCATTACCTCGCAAGGGAATTCTGCAGCTGCAACAATTTCCAGCATGACAAAAAATGACAGCTGGGGATATTATTTGGGGGAAGCTGATGCAAAAAGCCATGATGCTTTTATTTACTTCCTTAAATTGAGCAATAAGTCAGATTATGTTTTCAGGTTTGAAGCAAAAAAACAGACAGAGGTTAATGTTGTTGTTTCTCTCCTTGAAAAAAACAGCAAAGACCCTATATTTCCAGGCTATCCCTACGGCCTAATTGAAGCAGACATGTTTGCAAGGGTATCAAATAAAGAAAAAGAAGCACTTGTATTGCAGCTAAATATTCTGTTTGGGAAAGACATCAAAAAAATAAAGCCATACCTGAATTCTGCTAATGCACATGATGTTTTGGATTCCATAAGTTAGCTTTTACATTAAATTTAAATAGGGAAAATATATAGAGAGAAGAATGTATGACGTAATAACTGTGGGCTCTTCTACAATAGATGCATTTGCTACTGTTGATTCTGAGCTTGTCAAGATAAGGACAGCGCACCATACAGAAAAGCTGATAGCATATCCTTCAGGCGCAAAGATACTGATAACTGATTTGGTGTTTATGTCTGGCGGCGGAGGCACAAATACTGCTGTCTCAATGTCAAGGCTTGGGCTAAAGATAGGATACATAGGGAAAGTAGGAAATGACAATAACAGGCATATGATCCTTGATATGCTAAAAAAAGAAAAAATTGATTTTCTAGGAGCTAAAGGCGACGGTGTATCTGGTTATTCTGTTATCCTGGACAGCCTTGAAGGCGACAGGACAATACTTGCATATAAAGGTGTAAATGACAGGCTTGAATATAAAGATCTCGACCTAAAGAAGCTAAAAACAAAATGGTTCTATTTTTCAAGCATGATACATAAATCATTTGAGACACTTGAGAAATTAGCTGTATTCGCAGAAAAGAATGATATTAAACTTGCTTTTAACCCAAGCAACTATCTTGCTGAAAAAGGCAGGCATTTCATAAAAGAAGTATTGTCAAGGACTCACCTTTTAGTATTGAACAAAGAAGAGGCTATCCTTATTGCAGGGAATCTTGGGGTTCAAGATTTACTGAAAGAACTGATGAAACTTGGGCCAAAACAGGTTGTAATAACTGACGGAAAAGAAGGCGCATACACAATAAAAAGCAATTATGTTATTCATGTGATACCTAAGAGATCAAAACCAAAAGAGACTACAGGCGCAGGAGACGCATTTGCCTCGACATTTCTCGCATGCTTAATTAAAGGATTAGATATCGGAGTATCTATGAAGATGGCTTCATGCAATGCATCGTCTGTAATATTGCACCAGGGAGCAAAAACAGGGCTTATGAGATGGAAGGATCTTATTTCTGAGGTTAAAAAATCAAAGATTAAAACAGAAAAGAAAAAAATATAGAAATAAACAAAAAAGTTTATTTTTTTTAAACCCAATGTATTTAAATGGCCCTTGATAGCAATATACTTAATTACAAAGATGATGCAATATAACCATCTAGGGCTCTACACCCAAAGAAGGAAAAAGTCAAAATCTTCTTCTGGGAATAAAGAAAAATCAGTTGATTATGTCAATATCTTCTTGTTTGTCCTGTTGTTTGTTGTAATTATTCTGTTTGTAGTGACTTAAGATAATTGATGTATTCTCCTTTTAGCTTATACCCTCTTGATTTTGCTATTCTTGAGATAGCCTTATCAAAGTTGCTTCCGTACTGCGCGGCAATCTTAGGTCTGAAAGAAATAGATTCAGGAAGACCAGCAGCAACTGCCATCTTCCTCAGGATATATTTTTTGTGCTCGCCGTAAATCTTCAGTTTCCCATCTACCTGCATTGCTTTTATTATCAGTTCTTTGTCTAGGAACGGAGTAAGCGCTTCTATTTTTTCATATACCGCTATCTTAAAGTCTCTTTGGAAATCCCTTTCCCACGTTGACTTTAGCCCGTTCCAGCATTCTTCGTTTATGTCACTTGCTTTCTCGTGTCTTTGATAGCCCGCAAAAATTTCTTCGCTTCCAAGGCCTGAAAACATCATGTCTATGTTATCTTTTTTTGCTATCTCTATAGCTGCAACTTCAACAGCGCCTACGCCAATATTCACTATATTTATGACTTTTGGACCTATTATCTTAGCTGTCTTTTCAAAAAGCCCTTCCATCTCTTCTATTGAAAGTGTCTTTGACTTGTGATCAAGTTTTAGTTTTATTGCAACCTCTTTAGATGCTGCAAGATCTTTAGATCCCTCTATCCCGACAGTATAGCAGGTGAAATTGTCGGTGAATTTTTTGCATGTGAATGCGATCAACGTAGAATCCACTCCGCCTGAGAAAAATACCCCGAACTTCTTTTTCGGCAGCCTTTTTTTTACAGCCTCATCAAATAAAGGCAGTAGCGATCTGACAGCTTCTTTTTCATCTGTTATTTTAACATCAGTCTTCAAAGAATCAATATATCTGCACCATTCAACATAAGGCACAAGTTTCCCGTCCTTTACGACATTAGACAGTTCGACCATTTCATCCTTTGGAATCCTTTATTTCTATATTTGGCTCTTCATAGATTATGTTATATTTCAGGATATTGCATTCCCTGGAGTCTTTCACTGTTGTGAATTTCGAAAGCTTTTTTTTCATGACGTCTATTGTTACCTTAGATTCTTTTTTTTCTATGTAATTAATCTTGATAAATTCTATTTTTGAAAAACACGAATTTTTCGAGAGCTGGGAAAGTATGTACTTCTCTGAGACTTTGTATTTTATATTATCCTCTAATTTTGCAATGAACCCTTTTGCACAAAGAGACAATATCTCTGTTTTTATGTCAAGAGGCAGCCCTTTTTTTATAAGTGATTCTTCACTAAAATCCTTTAATTGGAATGCAGCATGAAGAAGTTTTATTTCTTTCGGAGAGAGCTTATCCAATTCAGGCAGTGCTTTTTTCCTGAATAGATCTATATCTGTAATTACTTCTCCATTCAATGATTCCATGAGTATGTTGAAATCTATTCCTTTATCATTACATAAGAACATATAGCCCGGGATAAGGATGTTTTGTATCTGTTTTATTTTTTTGTCGCTCATGAGTTTTATGTCTTTTGCAGTCAGTTTTGGCTGGACTATAGGCAGAAGATCTGAATTATCGCTGTCAAACTCTTCTATCTTCTCAAAAAAATCTTCATTCTTTACTTCCAGAACTTCTGCTGCATGGCCTCCGTGCTGCGACATCCTTGGCCTGATATTCACAAATAACGGTATGTCTACAACACCTGTTATCATCGCTGTCCCTATAGGCAGGCTCTGTATCTCAACTTCAGACTCTGCAGTTATCCCTTCTACACTGTTTGATACAGCTTTTAGGTCATTAGGGTTAGTTATCTTCATTATTATCTGGGTTGTGCACTGGCTAAGAACTGACTTATCTACTCTTGCAGGTCTCTGGCTTATTACACATAGGCCAAGACCGAATTTCCTGCCTTCTGATGCAACAGTCCTTATGATCTTAGAGCACCTTGTCTCCCCGAAACTTCTCTCGGGGCAGTAATTGTGACTTTCCTCCAAGATAGTAAAAAAAGGAGGGACTTTATTCTGCTTCCTCATCTCAAACAGATCTTTCATGAGCTTATAGACTATAATTTCCTGAACATCAGGAGGTATTCCCTTCATGTTGATTATAGAGCATTTTCCCGGGTGTATTATCTCGTTGAACGGAATAAAAGATTCTGAAAATATCTCAAGATGGTTCAAGTATTCCAGATTATTTATCAGGCTCCATTTTGCATTGTTCTCTTCTTTATCAAGCTCTAGAAGCACTGTTGTGAAGTTTATGTTCTGCAATTGCTTTATCGCATTATAGAGAATCCCCATCTGGGTGTTTGAGAGTTTTCCGGGCATGAGCTGTGTTATCTCTGCTGCTGTAAGATTATTGTCAAGCTTCAGAGGCTTTAATTCAGGGTTTAGTTTTGAATCTCCGTATTCCTGGATGTTCTTGAAGCCCTTTGGCTTCATCTTGATCTTTGAGAGCGCTTCTTTTTCTTCATCATTAGGCTGTTTTAGGCTTGAATATTCGCCGTGCGGGTCAATAATCAAGATAGGGACTTTCTTGCCTATGATTTCTTCAATTAAAACTCCTACTGTATAGGATTTTCCTGCCCCTGATTTTGCTAATATTGCAACATGTTTTGTCAGGAGCTCTGATAAATCCAGAAAAACATCTATTTCTTTCCCGTCCAGTTTTCCAATATATGCTCCTTTTTCTGATTCTTTTAATTGGATGACGGATTTTATGAATTCATCTTCTGCTCTCAATACTTCAGAATTTTGTTCAAACGGGATCATGGTAGGTTTTATTATGCCTTTTTCCTTATATCCTAAAACAATGCATTTTGCAATGTCTTTGTCTGTCCTTTCTATTTCAACAACCTGGCATAGTACATAATCGTATACTTTGTGGAGCACCTGGACAAACTCGAATTTTTTTGTCTCTTTTTCTACCAAAAACTGGAAATGCTTGGTTGTTATCTTGCCGAAAATTTTCCCAAGTATCATCTGCTTAAAAAAAGATTGTCGATTTATAAGATTACTGGAAAAGTTTAAAATAAGCCATATATTTTAGGTAATATATGAAATGCATTGTCACAGGCGGAGCAGGGTTTATAGGAAGCCATCTTTGCGAAAGGCTCTTAAACGAAGGATATGATGTAATATGCATCGATAATCTAGGATCTGGTGCAGTTGATAATATAAGCCATTTGATGCCGAATAAGAAATTCAGGTTCATAAAACACAGCGTAATTGACCCTCTGCAGCTAATTGAAGGAAAAGTAGATTTCATATATCATCTGGCATCAAGGGCCAGCCCTAAAGACTACCAGGAATACCCTGTTGAAACTGCACTTGCAAATTCTGTAGGAACAGACATGATGGCAAAACTCACTCTTGCAAAAAACGCAAAAATACTCTTCACATCGACAAGCGAAGCCTACGGAGAGCCAAGGGAGCATCCGCAAAAAGAATCGTATTGGGGAAATGTCAACCCTGTAGGAATAAGAAGCTGCTACGATGAATCAAAACGCTTTGGAGAAGCGCTTCTTATGGCATATCACAGGGAATATAAGCTTGATATAAAGATAGTAAGGATCTTCAATACATACGGTCCGAGGATGAGGCATGATGACGGACGTGTCATCCCGAATTTTATAACGCAAGCTCTCAAAAATGATCCTATAACAATATACGGAGACGGCTCGCAGACAAGGTCTTTTTGTTATGTTGAGGACATGGTTGACGGTCTTGTGAAAATGATGATGTCAAAAGAGATAGGCCCTAAAAACCTCGGGAACCCTAAAGAATTCACTGTACTTGATACTGCGAAACTGATAATAAAAGCGACAAAATCAAAGTCAAAAATTGAATTCTTGCCTCTTCCAGAAGATGATCCTACAAAAAGGCAGCCTGACATATCAAAAGCAAGGCAGCTTCTTGGCTGGGAGCCTAGAATTGAATTTGAAGAAGGTATTAAAAAAACAGTTGATTCGTTCAAAGCAAAGATGCTTTAATAAAAGGGATTTTGTATAAAATGAACTTCGAAGAAAGCAATGTGAATTTCAGGTTCGGAAAAATAGTTGGTTATACATTTGCTTATGTTGTTGCAACATCTGTTCTGTATTTTAGTTTAATGCTGACAAACAGGCATATCAGTGTTTATTATATTGCAGGAACTACGCTTTGTGTTGCAGCAACAGGCTTGGTTGTGAAGAGGCTATTGAAATGAAAGATTTCATTATTGGCTTTAAAATAGGATTTAAAGAATTTGGAGAAAATATTTTTCTTGTAGTAAACTCAATCCTTTTGAGTTTTGTTTATTTTGTAGGTATAGGGTTAACTTCTTTGGTTGCTAAACTATTCTGGAAAAAGTTCCTTGATACAAAGCCTGATAAGAAATTGAGAACTTACTGGTCAAACTTTAATCCAGAAGAAAAACCTGTTGAAGAATATTACAGGCAGTTTTGAGGCGCAAAATAAGATGTATATACTGGGGCTTAGCTGTTATTACCATGATTCTTCAGCCACGCTCCTAAAAGACGGAAAGATAGTTGCGGCCTGCGAAGAAGAGAGATTTACCAGGAAGAAGCATGATTCTTCGTTTCCTCTAAACTCGATTAGATACTGTCTTGATAGCCAGAAGATTGATATTGAAAAGATCGAGTATATAGGATTTTATGAAAAGCCATTGTTGAAATTTGAAAGGATAATTTATCAGCACCTGCATAGTTTTCCTTTGAGCTATAAATTGTTTCTTTCATCAACACCGTCATTGATAAATGAAAAACTGAGGGTTGTTGAAAAGATAAAAAAAGAATTGAAGTATAAGGGAGATGTACTGTTTGTTCCTCATCATATGGCACATGCTGCAAGCGCGTTTCTCGTAAGCCCATTTGAAAAAGCAGCAATACTTACTAGTGACGGTGTCGGAGAATGGACGACAACTGCTTATGGGATTGGAGAAAAAAATAAAATCAGCTTACTCAAAGAGATTAAATTTCCGCATTCTATTGGCTTGTTATATTCTACAATAACAGCGTATCTTGGTTTTAGTGTCAATAATTCCGAATATAAAGTAATGAGCCTGTCATCTTACGGAGACATGAATACTGGAACGAATAAATATTACAAAAAACTAAAGCAGATAATTGATATCAAAGATGACGGAAGCTTCAGGATGGATATGAGCTATTTTGAATTTATCTATAAGAACAGGATGCCTTCAAAAAAATTATGCTCTCTTCTTGATGGGCCTATAAGAAAAGAAGAACTCATTACAAGAAGGCATAAAGATATTGCAGCAGGGCTTCAATTGATAACTGAAGAGATACTGACAAAGATTCTAAACCATATTCATAAAACAGTCAAATCGGATAATCTTGTCATGGCAGGAGGAGTTGCCTTGAACAGCGTCTATAACGGCAAGATATTGGCTAAGACTCCTTTTAAGAGGCTTTGGATACAGCCTAATTCATCTGACGGAGGGACAAGTATCGGCGCTGCTGCTTATATCTATAACACTATACTTGGGAAAAAAAGGAATTATGTGATGGAAGATGCTTATCTTGGACCAGAGTTTTCAAATGAAGAGATAGAATATTTTTTCGATTCAAACAAGATAAAATACACGGTTTTCAAAAATAATGATTATCTTGTTAAAAAAACAGCAAAATTGATTTACGAAAATAATGTTATCGGATATTTTCAGGGAAGGATGGAATTCGGACCTAGAGCACTGGGAGCACGGAGCATTTTGTCAAATCCCTGCAATAAAAAAATGCAAGAGATACTTAACACTAAAGTAAAGCACAGGGAAAGTTTCAGGCCTTTTGCGCCTGCTGTATGCAAAGAAGATGCATTAAAATATTTTGAATGTGATATGCCTATACCTGATAGCGCTGATTTCATGCTCATGGTCTATCCTGTAAAAAAAGAATGGAGGGAAAAAATACCTTCGGTAACGCATGTTGATGGCTCAGGAAGGTTGCAGACTATCGAAATAAAAGATAATCCCTTATACTATGCTCTGATAAAGGAATTTGGAAAGTTATCCGGAATACCTATTCTTGTAAATACTTCGTTTAACATAAGAGGAGAACCAATTGTATGTACTCCTTATGATGCCTATAGATGCATGATGGGAACAGGGATAGATTGTCTTGTAATAGGTAAATACCTTGTGAAAAGAGAGGATAATTTGCAAGACAAGTGGGATAGCGAAAAAGCTGCTATAGATTGAATGTTTTTTTGATATATTTTCTTATTTTTTTATTTACATTCAGATAGATACTTTTGATTAGTTTTGATGCAGGTGTTTCTATGTATTTGGTGAGTATGTATGCAAGCCCTATTGAAACAAGTATTGCGACAGGCACAGAGATGTTTGGGTCAATATTCAGGGCATAAAATTCCCTGATTATTACAAAACCAATGTTTGCATGCACAAGGTATAATGCGTAGGAGATTGCGCCGAGAAATATCAGTGTTTTGTTAGATAAAAATTTTAATTTATTCATTGTGATTAATATTGCTGTTATTGTGAACAAAGCTGCAAAGATAAGCTGTGTCATCCCATCCATAAGATAGCTTAGGATATAGCATAATCCAAGCAAAATAACATCAACTATCTCGAGTTTTTTCTGCCTGTGAAAATAATAAAGCACAATACCTATTGCGAAATGATGCATGTAATTCGCTATAAGGAACACAAAAAGATATCTGAAGAGCTCTTTTAAGAAAAATGAATTTAATCCATAATTAAGGACATAGAATTGGAGAAATAGATTCATCGATATCCAACACAATAATATGGTCTTTACATATTTCGCTTTCTTAAGGAGCATTATCAGAAAAAAGATAAAATAGAACATGAGGAGCCTGTCAAGTATCCATGCGCCTCCTATAACTTGAGGAAACCTTAAAAATCCCTGGAGCATTGTCAGATTTACTAATCCTGCAAGAAGATTTACTTGTCTTTCAGGAAGCCCGAATATCATGACGACAACAAAAGTAATGATTACTGCTGCCCAGTATACCGGATATAGCCTTGAAAAACGAGAAACTGCAAACCAAAAACCATCTTCTTTTTTCTCGATACTATGCATTATAAAAAAACCGCTGAGCATCAGGAACAAGTAGACATAATTTCTTCCGAATTCTACTACTAAAAAAAGTTTTGAGGCGTGTTGGTAGGCAGGGTATGAATAATCAAACCCGAACGTCAGGTGGAAGACTACTATTAGGAAAGCAATTATTCCGCGAAAGCCGTCAAATTCGTAGATTCTGTCCTTAATTTTCATGATTAATCGGTTTACTCTCTATATTAAATAAATATCGGCCTGGAAAGATTTATTAAAGAGATATGCTTGTTTTAGTTTATGAGAAAAAACAAACATATTTTAGCTGAGATATGGGATTTTCTGAAAGTTCGCAAAGTCTGGTGGCTGACACCCATAATCCTAATGCTTGTGCTTGTGGCATTGCTTATAATGTTCGGGCAAAGCTCTGCTGTAAGCCCGTTTGTATATGCTTTATTCTGAAGATATAGTTTAATTTTTATATTGGTCTTTTTTACAATACTTCTATGAAAATCTTGATGGTTTCAGAGTACTTCTACCCTGTCGGCAAGGGAGGAGGAGAGATAAGCACGTTTCTCCTTGCAAAAGACCTTGTTAAAAACAAAGTTGAGGTGCATGTCCTGACTTCTTTTTTTGACGGCATGAAAAAAAATGAAACAATTGATGGTATTAAGATACACAGGCTGCTTGCCAGCGGGAAAACCCCGAATTCAATACTTGATAATGTGAAAAGGAGATTATTTTTTGAGAAGTCTCTGTTAAAAGAGCTTGAAATTCTTGATAAAAAAGAGGATTTTGACATAATCCATTGTATGAATGCCACAAGCATCTCGGCAGTTAAACTAAAGAAAAAGACTAAAAAAACTTTCTTCCTCCATGCAAATAGTCCTGTAATGTTCTGCCCTAAAGGGACCTTGATGTATAAAGATAAAAGAACATGCAATGTTCCATGCACGAGAAAGACATTTTTGGACTGCTATCTGCATTCGACTTTAGTAGGCAAGTTTGAGCTATCCCCGATTATGAAATTCAACCCTGCTGTCATTTATCTGATGAGAAAGACATATGAAGATTACCAGGCGCTTATGAAAGAGTTTGATCATTATATCGCCATAAGCGAATTCATGAAAAAAGAGCTTGTGAAAAGCGGAGTAGATGAACAAAAGGTCTCTGTGATAAATCCTATTATTGAGATTGAAAGATTTTCAAGATTAAAAGAACCTCATAATAAGGTTTTGAAGATATTATATCTAGGGGAATACAGCCGGCCAAAAGGACCGCAGGTATTGCTTGATGCCTTGAAGTCTGTCAACAGGCCTTACGAAGCAAATTTTTATGGCGATGGGATTTTGAAAGGGTATTTAGAGTCAGAAGCTAGAAAACACGGGCTGAATGTAAATATCAACGGGAAAGCGGATTATGACGATATTCCCAAGATAATGGAGAAACATGATGTTGTTGTTGTGCCATCATTGGTTGCAGAAGGATTCGGAAGGGTAGCATTAGAGGCTATTGCTGCCGGGAAGTATGTTTTTGTAAGTGATGTGGGGGGGTTGGGGGAGAGTATTAGAATTAAAGAAGAAGGTAATTTGTTTTCTAATGTAACTGGATTAATTAGTTTAATTTTAAAATTTAATAAAAATAAGAAAGTGCATAAAAATAAAATAGTGTATAAAAAAATCTATAAATTAAAAAATCTATATGAAGATATTAAAAATGAAAAAAACAAATAACGGTAAAGAAATAAGGGTTTTATATTTAGGAAATTTTAAAGTTTCTCATTATCCTAGAGGAAGAACATTATATAATGGTCTTTTAAAAAATGGAATTTCTACAGAGTTATTATTGGCAAATTCCTTTTTTGGTTATGTAAAAATGTTTTTTAAATTAATAAAAAGAAATTACGATGTATTACTAGTTACAGGAAAACCTGTTTTTCTATTGGCTTTTTTTTTAAAATTTTGGCATCGAAAAAAAATTATTTTTGACGTTTTTATTAGTGATTATGAAAATTTAGTACTCAATAGAAAAATAATAAAAAAAGACTCTATTTTTGCTAGTTTAATATGGTGGCTAGACAAATATAGTTGTCAATTTTCAGATTATTCCATACTTGATACAATGCACCATGTAGATTATTTTTGTAGAAATTATAATTTGAATAAAAAAAAATTCTATGTTATTTTTGTCGGGGCAGATGAAGAGTTTTTTTATCCTAGAAAAAAGAATAAAAAAGATACTACGTTTCGTGTAGTATTTTATGGGTCTTTTATGCCTGGACACGGAATTGATATTATATTAAAAGCTGCTAAAATATTAGAAAAAGAAAATGTTAAAATAGATTTAATAGGAAAAGGGCAACTATACGACAAAATGGTTTTATTGTCAAAAGAACTTAATAACGATAATGTTAATTTTTTAGGTTGGATTGATTATAAAGAACTTCCTAAAAAGATAGCTGAATATGATGCATGTTTGGGTTTGTTTGATAGCCATATACCCAAAGTTAAAAGAGTGATACCTACAAAAGTTTTTGAGATAATGGCTATGGAAAAAACATGCATAACTGGGCAAAATAACGCTATGACTTTTTATTTTAAGAATAAGGAAAATATAATACTTTCCAAGATGGGTTCGCCTTCATCGTTAGCTAAAGAAATTAAATGGGCATATTACAATCAAAAAGATGCTAATCAAATTTCTAAGAGAAGTTATATGCTTTTTAAAGAGAAATTTAGCTCTGTAAAAATTGGTTCAAAATTAAAAGAAGTTATTTTAAAATATGTTTTATAGATAGAAAAGTTTATAATAAAAAATTCGTTCTATGTTAACATGAAAACACCAAAAAAAGTAGATAACTCTTTAAACCTAGAAGGTGTAAGCTATAAAGACATTCCCAGATTTGGCGATGATCGTGGAGAATTTACTAATATTGAGTTTGAGTGCTCTTTTAAAAGAAGTTATATTATTAAAAATAACAAAAGCGGCGTTGTAAGAGCTTTTCATGGACATAAAAAAGAAGATAAATTATTTTATGTGCCAAAAGGAGCATTTAAATTTATAGTAATGCACATGGATAAATTAGAGTGGAAAGAGTATACTCTCTTGTCTTCTGTGCCAAAAGTTTTATTTGTTAAAAAAGGATATTATAATGGCTTTGTTTCATTGAGTGACGACTCTTTACTTGTAGTTTATTCTTCATCAAAAATGCAAGAATCAAAAGAAGATGATTATCGATTACCTTTTGATTATTTGGGGAAAAAGATATGGGAAATAAATCATCGGTAAAAATTATTGTTATAGGAGGATTAGGTTACATAGGAAGTGTTGTTTGTAATTTGTTAAGAAGTGAAAATATAGTGCCTATAATTTTTGATTCTAATTTTTATGATTTACCACAAAAAAAAGAATATGTAAAAGTAGATATTAGAAATAAAGATGCGCTTGAAAACGCTTTTAATACGTATGCCAAAGATGCAGATACATTGATTAACTTGGCAGCTGTTGTTGGTGATCCTGCTTGTCTATTAAATACAAAAGTAGCTTTAGATATAAACTGCATTGGAACTAGGAATGTTGTTGAATTGGCAAATAAGCATAACATTAAAATAATTCATGCCAGTTCATGCTCTCTTTATGGTGCAGAAAAATGTACCTTAACTACTCCTTTAAAAGAAGATAGCAATATCTTTCCTGTAGATTTTTATGGATTATCTAAATTACAACAAGAAAAGTTTGTTTCTGAATTAGCAAAAAAATATTGTATTTTTAGGTTGGGAACTGCTTTTGGACAATCTCCTAGAATGAGATATGATTTAGTAATAAATAATTTTTCTGCAAAAACAGCTGCTGGAGAGCCAATTATAGTTTTTGGCGGCAATCAATATAGACCATTCACTCACATTTTAGATATTGCAAGAGCATTCTTACATGCTTACAAACATAAGGTTGAGGGAATATATAATTTAGGCGGGTTTAATATAACTATACTGGAATTAGCATTGTTGTTTGAAAAAAAATTTGGTTCTAGAGTTGAGATTAGCAAGTTAATACAAGATCCACGTGATTATATTGTAGACAATTCTAAAATTAAAAACACTGGATTTACTTTTGAATCCGACATTGATAAAGACATTTTTGAAATGATAGAAGAAAGTAAGAAAATAAATTACAAAAATCCAATATTCAGTAATCGTGATTTAATGTATTTAAATATAGAAAATTTAAGTTCTGAAAAAAAAATTTTGATTACTGGTGGTAATGGCACTTTAGGAAAAGCGTGTAAAAAAATTATGCCAAATGCTTTATACCCTACTAGAGAAGAACTAGATGTAAAACATGTTGATTCTATAAAAAATTACCTTGCAAAACACTCTGTTGAGACAATTATTCATCTTGCTGCGATGACCGGCATTCCTATATGTGAACAAAAAAAAGATGAAGCGTATGATACAAATGTAAATGGTACTAGAAGACTTTTAGTTTCAGCCAAAGAAAGTGGAGTAAAACACTTTATCTACTTAAGCACTGCATGTGTGTTTCCTGGAACAGATGAGGACATTATGTATAATGAAGATAGTATTCCTTATCCTAAAAACTTCTACGCTATAACAAAATTAGCTTCTGAGGAGATTACAAAATCATTTAATTGTGAAGAATTTAATGCATTTATTGTTAGAACTAATTTTTCAAGTATGCCTTGGCCATATCCTAAAGCATTTACAGATAGATACGGAACATATTTGTTTGCAGAAGACGTAGCAAAGGGCTTAAAAGAAATTTGCCTTGCAAAACCAAAAATCCCGATTATACATCTTTGTGGAAATAAAAAAATTTCAATGTATGAATATGCTATTTTAGGTGAAAGCAACGTAGAACCATTAACATTAAAAGACTATAATGGTCCACCTCTAACAAAAAATATGTCATTGGTTAGCAAATATTGGAATACCTATGATATTGGGTTTAGTAAGCAATAAGTTATTTTAATGATTTAAACAGAATTAAAAAATTAATTTCTATTTAAAACAATAAACGTTATTGATATTGCTAGGGTAAATAAAATAGCTAAGGTAGAAAATTCTGGAACGTTATTTCCTTCATCGAGTTTAACTATTTTTATATTATCCGCTTTACCGACACCGACATTAAAAAAAGTAAGGTGTGTTAGATTATTGCATTGCATATCATCTAAAGTTGTTCCTATAAGACTGTGGTCAATATAGAAAGACCATAACCCATTTATTCTTTTAGCTTCTAAATCATAAGATTTATTGTACTCTGCATGAATACTTGATATGACTCTGTCATCTCTAGTATCGTCTCCTCCAAACCCAAAAGTAATAAAGTCATGATTGTTTGGGAAACTATCAATAAAACCATTACCATTGTATATTCTTAATCCATAATTTCTTTCTGATAAATCTGTATCAAGTTCCAAATTTACCGTTCTTCCTGCTTGAGGATCATCAGAAAGTAATGCGCCTGAATAAGAAAATGAAAAATCGCATACGTTATTTTCGTTAACAATTGTGTCCATTATTGTGGTCAATCTGCCGCTTGTATCAAATGCTCCTGTAAAATATAGTTGCCCTTCTGATACATTGGCTGTTCCAGCTCCTAATAACCAAAAAGGATTATTAGTATAATCTTCATCATTAAAATTATCTTCAAAGAGAGTTGTTGCTGATACTGTTCCCAGCATGAGTATTAATGCGACTGTAAAAAAGAGAGTTGTTTTTTTCATTTGTATTCTCACCTTTAGAATTTTATTATTAACATATTATTAGATATATAAAATTAACTGATATGAAAAAAGACTAAAGGGTTCTTTCATTTTTTAAATAATTAGTAAAATATTTATATTAAATGGTGTTTTTATTAGTAAAAAAGGTGATAATATGAAAAAATTGTCTTGTTTTATCTTGTTTTGTTTATTAATAATTTCAGTTGATGCAAGAAAAACTACTGTTTTTTACGAAGATTTTAGTGATGGGAATTTTAATATTTCTCCAATAGGCATTCTTGCAAGCGGTCCTTGCCACGTATTAAATTATTCTCTTCATTGTGATGGAAAAGTTGTTGACCAAACTGGAAGGTATGTCTCTTGGATTAATTACTTTACAAATTTTTCTTTGGAGAATAAGACAGAAATTTCTTTTAGAGCTATGCTAAAAAATAAGGGTAATCCGCAACCTGGCGTTGGTATTCAAGTATGGATTCATGAACCTAACTTGATAGATCAACATTATGATATGCGTATTATTAATGGACAAATGGACAACTTTCCTATAGATCATAATAGTTATTCACTTGGATATGGATATGATGGAAATCAATATGATTTAATACATTCCAATTATAGTCCTACCTATGACGTAATGCATAAGATAGAAGCAAACCTAAATTCTGGAGTATGGTCTTTTTTTGTTGATGGAACTCTTATTGGTATTTATCAAGATTTTTTAAAATTGAAAAGTATTGATCTATTGGCTATCCCCATGGTCGGTTCTATCGTCCTAGACGACATCAACATAACAATCGATGACGGAGAGCCTGAAGAACCAGAAGAAACAATCTTAGAGAAATACGCGCCTGTCTTCTACATGCATGAAAGAGAAGCATATACTCCAGTAGACGTGTCTGCGCTTACTGAAAATGCGGATCTGAAAGACAATAATGGAATAATAAAGCCCTCTCCGAGCCATGTTGAGGATGTTCCTGATTTTGATAGCTCAGATAGCATGTATTTTGATTTAACTTCTGTAGATATTGACATAGATCATGCAATCCCTGGTGTCTCACAATTCGAAAACTACGTACCTAAGATCTATGGAAGAAAGACAACAGATGCTTTAGGATTCAGGCATCTGCAATATTTCATGTTTTATCCGTTCCAGGATTTTTACACCATGAATCATGAAGGCGATTTTGAGCTTGTCCATGTGACTGTCAATCCTGCAGATCAAATCGAGAGCGTCAAGTACTTCTCGAATGGGCTTGTGACATCTTATTATGATTTGGGATTAATATCTTTTGTAAATAATACACATCCTGCTGTGCTTGTCGGCCTTGGAAGCCATAATAACTATGCTGATACTGAGGAAATAGACCTGTCAGAAGACTATGAATTCTTTAAGAAATTCTTATATGATTTAAAGGGACTTGACAAAGTAAGTAAAGAGGGTTCTGTCTTTGTACCTGCAGGAATAAAAGAAGAGGGCACGCCATATCAAATAGAAGAGATAACAGGAGTTAGCCCATTAGTGAAATTCAAAGGCATTTGGGGACAAAAAACACAATATTTTTTGAAAAGCGGGCCAAAGGGGCCTAAATACAATTTTGCATTAGAATGGAATGAGCCTGAAAGATACACTTATGCGCCATCTCTTCCTTTTATTGCTTTTTTCATATACAGCCCTGTAGACGGCACAATAACCGTAGAGGATCAAAATATAAGCTATGATTCTGAGAATGTCTTATTGTATACAGGAAAAGACAATGAACCTGAATCGGGTGTCATAACTGGCTATAAAAATTATACACTATACTTGGATTGCAATGACAATGGACAATTCTCCTTGAAGCTATATTATTATGACAATGTGACAGATCAAGGTATCATGATAAGCTACAAAAACATTACCTGTACAAGTATCGGAAAAGTAAAGGTTGATGCATCAGATATTTCTGATTTCATCCTGTATATGGACAATGACAGAGACGGAGTTTACGAAACATCTGTTCTGCCGGGAGAAAATGAGACATATAACCGGAATTATGTTTTGCCTGACAGCGATAATGATTCTGTCCAGGATATTTTAGACAACTGCAAAGGAGCGTATAATCCGGACCAAAAAGACTTTAATAAAGACGGAAAGGGAGATGCCTGCGATAGCCCCAAATACTATAAAGAAAAGGCACTCCTTTCCATTAAAAAACAAGAGGCAATTTCTGCAAAAGATAAGTCAATCCTAAAAATCGCCAAAATTGCGATAGAAGAGAGCCTGAAACCTGGCAAATGGAACAGCAGCTTGAAAATAAATGACAAAAGTGTATTCACAGAAGAGATAATTGCAGCAGAGCATCTTAAGAAATACCCTGAAATCAGCAGCGATTTAGCCAAAGCAGATGCTTTACTTGTAGAATATCTTTTGATAAATAAAAAGAAAGACAGATATTATGAAGCAGCCAAAGCATTTTACCTCAGTGCCAATATACTTGCAGAAAGGGAAAATTTTGCCTTATCTATAGTCTTCTACAGAGAGGCCTGGCTCCTTTTAAATAAAAAAGCTTAAAACTACGGTTTTTTTCTTTAATTATTAATTATGAAAACATTAGCTGTCATCGGGCTTGGGTACGTAGGGCTTCCTCTGGCCATATTAAGCGCAAAAAAAAGGTATAATGTAATCGGCATAGATATAGCCAAGGATAAAGTTGAAAAAGTAAATAAGAAGATTAGCCCCATAGATGACGATTCAATAAAAGAAGGTCTTAAATCAGTTAAAATCCTGGCTGCAACTGACTTCTCTTTAGTAAAAGGCGCAGATATCATTGCCATATGTGTCCCGACACCTGTAACTAAGAAGCATCTCCCTGATATGTCTTTTGTGGAAAACGCAACTAAGAGCATAACTCCTTACATAAAAAAAGGCGCTTTGGTCATTTTAGAGTCTACTGTCCATCCTGGAACAACTGATGAGATAATGCAACCTATACTTGAAAAAAATAATCTAAAGGCAGGAATTGACTTTTATCTTGCGCATTGCCCTGAAAGGATTGACCCTGGAAACAAAAGATGGACCATTGAAAAGATACCCAGGGTTGTTGGCGGAATTAATGGAGAATCGACAAAAAAAACAGCTGAATTTTACAGGTCAATAATAGATGCGTCTGTTTTGGAATTGAAATCTTCAAAAGAAGCAGAAGCGACAAAGATAATGGAAAACGCCTTCAGGGACATTAATATCGCATTCATGAACGAGATGGCAAAGAGCTTTGACAAGCAAGGAATTGACATAATTGATGTCATAAAAGGCGCATCCACAAAGCCCTTTGCATTCCTCCCTCATTATCCTGGCTGCGGGGTCGGAGGGCATTGTATATCTGTAGACCCGTATTATCTGATTGACAATGCGAAAAACTACGGCTTTGACCATGAATTCTTATTGCTGGCAAGAAAGATAAACAACAGCATGCCTGAATATACTGTTGAAATACTTGTGCATGAATTAAATAAGCTCGGGAAGAGCTTAAAGGCTGCAAGAGTAGCTGTTTTAGGACTGGCCTATAAAGGAAATGTGGATGACACAAGAGAGAGCCCTGCATTTGAAATAATTGATCTCCTAAAGAAAAAAGGCGCTTTGGTTACAATATATGATCCTTACCTTCCAAATAAATCTGATGTTAAAACACTTAATGATGCAATAAGCAAAGTTGAATATGTTGTTCTTACCACAGACCACAATGAATTTAAAGCAATGGATTTAAATCTATTGAAGAAAAACAAGATAATGCTTGTCGTTGATGGCAGGAACTGCCTTGACAAAGACAAAATAGAGGCCCTTGGAATAAAGTATAAGGGAATCGGAAGATAACACAAAGAAAATGAAAAAAGCTCTAATAACCGGGATTACTGGCCAGGATGGCTCATATTTGGCAGAGCTTCTTCTGGAAAAAGGATATAAGGTATACGGTATACAGAGAAAGTCAAGTTCATTTAATACTGAAAGGATTGACCATATCTACAAGCATCCTGATTTTGACACAATTTATGGAGATTTAACTGATGCCAGCAGCGTAAATCACATATTAAGAATCATAAAGCCTGATGAGATATATAATCTTGGAGCCCAGAGCCATGTAAAAGTGAGTTTTGATACGCCTGAGTATACTGCAAACACAGTTGCATTAGGTACTTTAAGGCTGCTTGAAGCCATGAGAGAAAACCATTTCACATCAAAATTTTACCAAGCATCAAGTTCTGAGATGTTTGGGAAAGTCAAAGAAACTCCACAAAAAGAGACAACGCCTTTTTATCCGAGGAGCCCGTATGCCTGCGCAAAAGTCTTTGCATATTGGATAACTGTAAACTACAGGGAAGCATACAACCTGTTTGCATGCAACGGAATATTATTTAATCACGAATCTCCTAGAAGAGGAGGGACATTTGTCACAAAAAAAGTAGTAGATGGATTGTGCAAGATAAAAAATGGGAAGCAGGACTGTTTATATCTGGGAAACCTCAATGCCAAAAGGGACTGGGGATATGCAAAAGACTATGTTCTGGCGATGTGGCTCATGCTCCAGCAGGATAAGCCTGATGATTATGTAATAGCTACAGGAGAGACCCATTCTGTAAGAGAATTTATTGAAGAGGCCTGTGACCTCCTTGGAATAAATATTGTCTGGAAAGGAAAAGGATTAGATGAAGTAGGGATTGATAAAAAGACAGACGGGGTTATAATCAAACTAGACCAGAAATATTTCAGACCGTCTGAAGTTGATGTCTTGCTTGGAGACCCGACAAAAGCAAAAGAGAAATTAAAATGGACAGCAGATACTAAGTTCAAAGAGCTTGTAAAGATAATGGTCAAGTCAGATTTGGAAAGATACAATTAAATCATCTCGACTAGATAATCAATGGAAAAAAATAAGAATCTGCAGGAAGTAATTGATGTCAATAATTCTATTTCTAAAAACTGGAAAGCATGGTATAAGAAAAATAAGTATTACCATAACGAACTCTTAAGATATTACAGGAACGCCATACCTAAAGGCTCAAGGATCTTAGAGCTAGGATGCGGCACAGGAAGCCTGATAGGAAACCTGCATCCTTCATATGGTGTAGGAGTAGATATAAGCGAGAAGATGATAGCTGTCGCAAAGAAAAGCCACCCTAAGATAAAGTTTTTCTGCGAAGATATTGAACATTTTCACGTCGAAGAAAAATTCGACTACGTAATCATCTCAGGAACCCTGGGTTCTGTAAACAATATCCAGAAAGTCTTGCAGCACATATCTAAGATGTGCAGCTCAGACACAAGGCTTGTCCTGAACTACTATAACCAGCTCTGGACGCCTATAATCAACGTCTCTGAGTCCCTTGGCCTAAAGAAGAAAGAAGTCATCTTAAACTGGCTATCTGTAGATGATATAGAGAATTTTTTATATATTTCAGGATATCAAGTGATAAAGCGTGATTTCTTTCTGTTGTTCCCGAAATACGTCCCGTTGCTCTCTACGATATTCAATAGGCTCATCGCCAAGATCCCTTTTATCAGGAGACTGTGCCTGGAACAGTTTGTTGTTGCCAGGCCCTATAAACGACCTGACAATCATGCCGAGCTAACGTCTTCTGTAGTGGTAACATGCAGGGATGAAGAAGGGAACATTGAAGAACTCATAAAAAGGATTCCTGATATGGGGAAGAACACTGAAATTATTTTTGTAGAAGGCCATTCAAAAGATAATACTGTAGGGAAAATAAAAGAGATGATAAAGAAATACCCTGAAAAAGATATCAAGCTCATGAAGCAAAAAGGAATAGGCCAGGGAGATGCTTTCAGGATGGGTTTTGATAATGCCAAAGGAGATTTTGTATGCTGGCTTGAAGCTGACCTTACAACTCCGCCTGAAGAAATCGGGCTTTTTTATGAAGCATATATCCAGGGAAAAGGCGAATATGTAAACGGCACAAGGCTTGTATATGAGATGGAAAAAGAAGCAATGCCTCTTGGAAATTTCATAATCAACAGGTTTTTCGGAAATCTTTTCACAATCATCCTTGGCCAGAGATTTACTGACACATTGTGTGGGTTTAAGGCAATATCAAAAAAAAATTATCTTAAGATACGGAAGAATATCACTTATTTTGGTGATTTTGATCCGTTTGGTGATTTTGAATTGATCTTCGGATCTATCAGGCACAACCTTAAGGTTGTTGAAATACCTGTCCATTATATACCGAGAAGCTACGGGACTCCGAAGGCATACGGAAAGACAATAATAAGCAGGTTCAGGCACCTATTTTTGCTTTTAAAGATGAGCTGGAAAGCATTTGTAAAATTCAAGCTGTTTTAAAATATTAGAGCGTGATAAAGTTGGAATACAAAGTACCTCAGTTGGAGCCTTATGTTGGCGAAGAAGAATTAAAGAACCTTGAGATAGTGATAAAGTCAAAATGGCTTACAGAAGGGCCTTTTGCAAAAGAATTCCTAGAAAGGATTCAGGATTTCACCAAAGCAAAATATGCGCTTTTGGCTTCAAACGGGACTCTTGGATTATTCTTGTGTCTCTTGGGATGTGAAATAAAAAAAGGCGATGAAGTCATTGTATCTGATTTTACATTCAATGCATCGGCTTCTTCAATAGCATTTACAGGAGCGACACCTGTATTTGTAGATGTCTCAGGCACAGACCTGAACATGGATGCTGCAAAGATAGAAGAAAAAATAACACCAAGAACAAAGGCAATAATGCCTGTCAATGTCTATGGCCAGTCCTGCGACATGGATCCTATTATGAAGATAGCAAAGAAGCACAACCTGATGGTGATTGAAGACTCTGCGCAGTGTTTCGGTGTCTTCTACAAAGGAAAACATTCCGGGACAATAGGAGATGTAGGGATGATCTCATTTTTTGCAGATAAGACAATAACAACAGGAGAAGGCGCTGTTATTTTGACAGACGATGAAGCAATATATGAAAGGATAAAGCTTCTCAGGAACCAGGGAAGGCCTCACAGCAGCACATTCATCCATCCTGCCTTGGGGATGAATTTCAGGATGACTGATCTGCAGTGCGCTGTAGGAGTCGCCCAGATAAAGAAATTCAAGGATATTGAAAAGATAAAGATGAATAACTATGCGCTTTACAAAACCCTCCTAAAAGAGGTAAAAGAGGTTAAACTGGTTGATGAAAACAACTATTCCAATATTGTCCCTTTCAGGTCAAACATTCTTGCAAATAACCTGGAGAAGCTTCTAGTTTATATGGAAGAGAACGGAATACAGACAAGAAGATTCTTCTATCCAATGCACAAGCAGCCATGCTATTCTTATCTGAACAGCGATGATAAAGATTTTCCTGTATCTAACATGGCCTATGAAAAAGGCCTGTCTCTTCCTATATTCTGCAGCCTTACTGTTGAACAGATAAAATATGTCTGCGAAAAAATAAAGGAGTTTTATGAAGATGAGAATAATAATCCTGACAAATAGTCATCTGTATTCTAATCTTGCCCTTAAAGAATTCCTTAGCAAGCATAAAAAAGACATTGTCGGCGTATTCATGCCAGATTTCCTCCTTCCTGGAAAATCATTTTTTGGTTCTGTAAAATTCCTTCTGAAAAAAAGCTTTTTTGAATTTTGCCTATATAAGTGGTTTGAAGATAAGGTATATAATTTTAAATTAGCACTTGGACTAGGGAAATTAAAGTCATACAGCTATTATTCAAAAAAATACAATTTTTCCATATTTAAGATTAAAAGCATCAATGATGACGAGACAATAAACCTGATAAGGAAATTAAGGCCTGACGTGATATACAGTGTCTCTTACCCTCAGAAAATAAGTGAAAAAGTAATAACAATCCCTAAACTTGGTGCTATAAATTTTCATGATTCATTGCTGCCTGCATACAGAGGATTATGTGCATATTTCTGGATCACTGCAAACAATGAGAAAAAAGGAGGGGTGACTGCACATTATATCGCTAAAGAATTTGACACAGGTGACATAGTCCTCCAAAAAGAATACAAGATAGATAAGAAAGACACTATGCAAAAAGTCTACTACAAGAGCTCTAAACTTATAGGAGAGACTATACTTGAAGTGCAGGATAAATTGAAAAACAACAAGGTCAGGTCATATAGGCAAAGCGAAAATGGGATGTCATCCTACTCATGGCCAAACAAAGAAGGGTATAGATTATTTAAGAAAAACAAGAAAAAAATGTTTAAATTTGTTGAGCTCTGGGATTCTATTTAGAATTGGCTTTTTTCTGCAATTCGTCCAGCAGAATAAGGTTTTCCACTAAGCTTATGATTGTCATCGGGCCTACTCCTCCTGGGACAGGAGTTATGTAAGAGCAAATTCCTTTGACATTTTCAAAATCAACATCTCCGGTAATCTTGCCATCTATTTTGCTGCTGCCGATGTCTATAACAACTGCCCCTTGCTTCACATGCTCTTTCTTTATTATATGAGGGATACCTGTTGCAGACATTATGATATCTGCTCTAAGGGTTGATTCTGAGAGGTTTTGCGTCTTGCTGTTGCAAACTGTTATTGTTGCCCCTCTGTTTATGCACATCAAAGAAAGGGGCTTGCCGACAACATCGCTAAATCCTACAATTGTAACTTTTTTACTTTTCAGCAAGATATTGTAAGCTTCAAGAAGAGATATGACTCCTTTTGGAGTGCATGGAACAACTCTTTCTTCATTAAAGAGTGTTTTCGTGAGGTGGAATGAGTTTAAGCCATCTACATCCTTGTTTATATCAACACTGTCAAGGATTTTTCTTGTTCCTATGCTTTTTGGAAGGGGAAGCTGGACTAAAATTCCTGTAACTGAAATATCTTTGTTTAAAGCTTTTATTTTATTAAGGATTTTTTCTTCACTGGTTTTATTATCAAAGTTTAAAATTTCGCAATCAACACCAAGAGAAACACATTTTTTCTTTTTTGCATTTACATAGATGACGGATGAGGGATTATCTCCGACAAGAATAACTGATAGCTTTAGCTTTTTTTTTGTTGTAATGCTTAAAAGTTTGGATGCTATTACATTGCTTGTCTGTATCCCGTCTAAAAGAATCATGCATTGCCATAATTCGGAAATCTTTATAAAGTTTTTTTCATAATAGATATAAATGGCTGTTTCTGTGCTTAAAACATATGAACGTAGGATATTGGAGCTTTGTAAAAAGCATAAGACTGTCTTTATTTATTTGTCAAAAAAAGATGAAGTTGAGACAGGGGGAGTGATAAAAGAATTTATTACTCTAGGTAAAATTGTTTGCGTTCCTGTATGCAATGTATTGACTAAAGAGCTGTTGATTTCGGGGCTAAAAGATTTAAAATCAACAAAAAAAGGAGCATACGGCATTGATGAGCCAAAAAACTTCATCCCTGTACAGAAAGAAGAGATAGATATCTTCTTTGTCCCTGGAACGCTGTTTGATAGAAAAGGCAATAGGAAAGGGCGGGGAGAAGGTTATTTTGACAGGTTTTTAAAAGACATAAAAGGAAAAAAGAAGATAGTCGGGCTTTGCCGTAAAAATCAATTAAAAGAGAAGATAATAGCTAATTCTTGGGATGTGCCTGTCGACGAAGTTATTGTGGCTGATTAGGGCAATGTCATAGATTGTCAAGAAGGAATTTTGCATTGGCGCAGGTCAGACAGGAGATGACTCAAAATTTATTTTGAGTTACAGGAATACAATGAGTGTATTCCCTTCGGGATGTCTGACGAGGTTCGAAGAACTGACTGCTGCCAATGATGCTAAATTGTTTTGAAAAAAGTACTTGACATTGCCTATGATTAGGAATAAATATAAATAAGCAAAAAAATGGACTAAAAAAGGCAATTTTAATGGAAAAACAGGTATTTAACAAGATATATGAGCTTCAGACAGGGGAATGGTGGTTCGGGAATGCAAGGAACAAACTGGTCATAACATTGCTTAAAGATTTGTTCAAAGATTTGAAAAAAAAGAAAGTTTTAGATGCAGGCTGCAGCGAAGGAGCATTTCTTGAGTATTTGAAAAATGAGAAGCTTGATTTCATGGCAATTGATGTTGACAAGAATGCCATAAATTTCTGCAAAAAAAGAGGGTTTGAAAAAAACGTAAGATATGGGAGCATACTTGACATCCCTTTCAAGGAAAATTCTTTTGACATAGTGACTTCCCTTGATGTTGTCGAGCATGTAGATGATGATAAACAGGCCATAGGAGAGCTTAAGAGGGTGTGCAAAAAAAAAGGGATTGTTTTTTTGATAGTACCTGCCCATATGTGGCTCTGGAGCAGCAATGATGTCGCATACCACCATTACAGGAGATATGACATAAAGAGACTGCGAAGCCTTGCAAAGCTGCATAAGATGGATGTAATTGCGATAAGCTATTTCAACATCCTCCTCTTCCCTGTTTTTGTCTTTGTCACGATTCTGACTAAACTGTTCCCTAATGAAAAATCTTCTAGTGTCTTAAAGCCATTACCAAAGCCGATAAACAATGTCTTGACATGGATAATGGGTCTTGAGCTTGGACTTATCAGGAAAAACGTCTCGAAAAAAAGACTTGGGTTCTGGGGATCATCTTATGTAGTTGTTTTAAAAAAGAGAGATTAAACGATAACATTAAATTGCAGCTTGATTATCTCTATAAAATGAAAAAGATACTTGTAACAGGCGGGACTGGGTTTCTTGGCAAGAATGTTGTCAGGCTTTTGAAAGATAATAAATTTGACGTTTATTCTGTAAGCAGAGAAGAAGGAGTTGATATTCTTGAGTATGGTGTTTTCAAAAAATACTTACAGAAAATAAAACCTGCTATTGTTGTGCACTGTGCTGCGCATGTAGGAGGAATCGCATACAACAGGCTGCACCCTGTTGATGTTTTTGAAGACAACACAAAGATAAGCATGAATGTTGTCAAAGCATGCAATGAAACCGGAACAAATGTCCTGATAAATATCATGCCAAATTGCACATATCCCGGGAATATGGATATTTATGAAGAAGAAAAGTGGTGGGACGGAGCCATGCATGAGTCTGTCCTTACTTACGGATTACCAAGAAAAATGCTCTGGGGTATATGTTTTGCATATTGCCAGAAGAAGTCTTCTTTTAAGCCTGTGCATCTGATATTTCCCAACATGTACGGTCCACAAGATCATTTTGAGATAGTAAAATCCCATGCCCTTGGGGCATTGATATCCAAGATCATGGACGCTAAGGAGAACAATAAAAAAAGTGTTGAGATATGGGGCACTGGAAAACCTATAAGAGAATGGCTTTATGTAGAAGACGGGGCACAGGCAGTACTTAAATCAATACAAAACATTGAAAAATTTGAGCCTAATGAGATAATGAATATCGGTGTTACTAAAGGGATATCTGTCATAGATCTGGCCAACCTGATAAAAGAAATTGCAGGATGGAACGGTGAATTTGTTTTGGATACAAAGAAACCTGACGGCGCAATGAAAAAGATACTTGTGGCAAAGAAGATGAAAGAAAAATTGGATTGGTCTCCTCCGACAGAACTTAGTGTCGGAATAAAAAAGACAATAGACTGGTATAAAAAACAAAAGAAGTAACAAAAATAAAAATTAATCTCGTTTAAATATCACGATTGTCGGATTGATAAATTCAGGGTCAGGAACATCTTCTTTTTCTTCTGGGATTTTTTTTATCAAGATATATCCTAATTCTCCGTCAAAAAGTTTTGTATAAAATTCTGTAATCCCGGGTTCATGTGTTTTATATCCGACAAGCTTGACTAGGGGCGATCTTCTGGGATACATATTTGTAAACCTCAAGTATCTGTCATAATAAAGGCTTGAATCTATAATGTAATCAGGAGCGATGTTTTCCAGGCTATTTTTTATGGAGTCAAAATTTTTAATGGTGCTTGCATTAAGATAATATAGGCTTTCATTATATTCTGACAAATCAGGGATATACCTGTTATTTGAGACAAAAAGAAGAATTTTTGAGTTTTTAGGGATGTTTTCATTCACCCAGTCTGTAGATGAATACCTTGAATCATTTAGGAACAATGCGTCTGTCTTTATTGCATATGAGAAAGTATACAGGAAAATACATATAAGGAGAACAGTTGTCGGCTTTTTTATATTTTTTATAGATAAAATATAGTCAGAGAAAATGCCTGAAGCTATGAGAAGAATAGGGACAACTGGAAGTATGTATCTCAGGTATGAAAAATGAATCCTATATGAAATAAGCCCGTAATATATCACCCCCCAAAGAATGACAAGCATGATTTTCCTGTTTTTCATTGCTATAGTTGCACAATATGCAATGCCGAAAAGAGAGAGGATAAATAGCGGTGTCCCCAGCCCGTTGTCAAGATGAAAGATGTAAGAGAATGCCGGGAATGGGTCATACAGGTTATCTACAAGCATTGTCGTTCTCTGAAGCACAGATGTGTCCCTGTAAAAGCTCTGGAAGTCGAGGATCGCAAAAGGGGTTGAGATGAAAAAAGCAAGTACGCATGATATGCCTGCCAGGAAGATGCTCTTGTTTACTACTAATTTTTTATTTACAAGTACGTGGGCAAAAGACAAGAGGATGACAAGCAATGCTGCATAATATTTTGTTCCTGTTGCAAGACCTATGGACATGCCTGACAGGATATAATTTACTGTTGTCGGCTTTTCGTAGAGCCTTAGAATAAGATATAAGGACAATAACGACATAAAGGTAACAGGAATGTCTGTAGTTGCAAAATGAGAGTATGTAATTATTGCCATTGTGACTGATCCAAATCCTGCAGATATTATTGCGGCCCTTTCATTAGAAATCTTTTTTGCAATGAGGTATATCATGATGATGGATAGAGAGCCTATAAATGCAGTGAATATCCTTGATGTCAGAAACACATTGGAGATGACTACTTCCTTTAGTGACTGATCAGACATGAGCAAGGCCGTCTTCCCTGTGATAAGTAAATATATTGAGTAAGGTACATTCAAAAAAAATAAGGTGTAGTAATAAAAAGAAGGATATATGAATCTCCCTGGGTTAAGGGTCTTTGTCGTGAGCATCCTTGTTACTGTGTGCGTAAGTTCGTCCGGGTGCCATAATGAAGGAAGTCCGAAATCTGCTCCTATGACATTCAGTATCAGGTTTAATATGACAAAAGCCAGAAGCAGCTTTTTTTTGGAAACTTGTTTAAGCAGTTTTTTTAGATTCATTTATGCTCTTTAAATTTGGCAATTCTTATAAAGTTTTCTTGTTTAGCTTGTAAACAATATATAAGTTTAAAAATATTATAAAAAACACCTATAAACTAATGAAAAACTATTCCAAGACCTTCATTAAAGGGACGTTTATAGTCCTTGTTTTTTCTATAGTTTCAACTTTAATAGGATATACATCAAAACTTGCATTGGCCCAGACAACCTCTGTGAAAGATATAGGGCTTTTTTTCTCTGTCCTGAGTTTTGTTGTTTTTTTTTCGTTCTTCAGAGACCTTGGGTTATCTGATTCTTTAGTATACTTCATCCCGAAGTTCTTTGTCGAGAAATCAAGAGCAAAGATAAAGTCTTCAATAATGTTCACATTGTATGTGCAATTGACAATGGGGTCTCTATTTTTCATTGTTGTTTCATTTTTGTCTAAATTCCTGGCAGATAACTATTTCAAGGATGTTAATGCTGCTCCGATGGTCGTACTTCTGGCTTTTTATTTTATTCTTGATGGGATACATGAGGTTCTTATGAGGGTCTTTCATAGCTATCAGGAAATTTTTTTCCAGCAGGCTCTTGACTTCTCGTTTCAGGTGTTTTCTTTTATATTCATGATGATTGTCATATATTTCAGTCTGCCTGTGTTTTATTTCGGATTGGCATATATTATCGGAGAACTGATAACTGTTTTAATCTTTTCAACAATATTCCTGAAGAAGGTTGACCCAAAGTTTATAGGTATAAAGAGTAAGGTATTCGGGAAAATAAACAGGCCGCTACTGGAAAATTCAATCCCGACGATGCTTGGGACAATTGCAGAATCAGGTTTTACCAACCAGACAATACTTTTTTTGACGCTATTTGTAAATCTTGAGAGTGTCGGGTATTACTTTCTGATAAGGTCCATTGCCAAACTTTCTGTTTTCATATATAAGGCAAGTTCGAGGGCATTTATGCCTATGATATCAGAACTATGGAAAAGGAAAGACTTAGTTAAATTAAATTCTCTCTTTAAGGAACATATGACTTTTAATTATATTATTGCGGCTCCTGTATCTGTAAGCCTTGTTTTTTTCTCTGAAGAGGTTCTTAGGCTTTTGTATGGGGAAAAATTTGTAGTGGCGTCGAATATCCTGAAAATATCCGCTGTATACATATTGTTTGAATTAAGCAATAACTTGATAACAAGCATCTTTACAGGTATAGGTAGGCCAAAACTTTCAAGAAATGCCGCATACCTGAAGCTTATTGTTAATTTGTTGTGCAATCTTGTACTTATCCCTGCTTATGGGTTAGTTGGGGCTGTTGTATCAGATTCTGCTGCAATATTTTCAGTTTTATTGTATGTCCTTTATATAAACATGAAAGAATTAAGGTTGCAGCTCCCTTTAAGAAATTTATCTCTAATCTTTTTGTCTACATCTGTGTTTTTATTTGAGATTGTGTTACTAAAAAAATTCCTGGCATTAAATCCTTATCTTGAAGCTATCGTTATATTATTTGTATCTGGAGTAAGTTATGTTTTAGCCTGCTTCTTATTGAGGGTGATATCTTTTGACAAGATAGACTATCTGTTAAAGACAGTGACCAATAATAAGCTAAGCCTTGCAAGGTTCTATAAGTTTGAATAAAATTATACTGGGGGTTTACTCTAAAAGCTATTTAATTATCGGTCCTGCGATATATATAGCCATTTTTTTGAAAGCATATCTTCATTATTCCTGTAAGCCTTGTAAATAACTAAGTATTTCAACACCCCTCCTAGATATTTAGAATGCGCTGTCTGCTGCATTTTTTTAGGATAATAATCTTTCCATATGCCATCGCCAATATAGAATTTATTTACCATGTCCTTAAAGATTATTTCTAATAAGTTAATATGGTTTCTTTTTTTATCAAGAATCATCACAAGGTTGGCAAAGTCACCCTCACCGTCGTCTTCATACATCTGCTCTTTCCAAAAATTGTTTTTTTTAGATAAGAAAGCTTGTTCTGCTATGTTAAATACGATATCTTCTGCTATTTTCCAGTACTTTTCTTTCTGCAATAACAAAGATGCCTCTATTAATAGCCTGCAGAACGCATTTGTGGAAACAAAAGAGACTTCTCCTTTTCTACTTTTTTTAGGGTTATAATGGTCTATTATCCCACCGTCGCTGTAAAAAATGTCAAATACTGAGTCAATATTTCTTATCAATGCTTTTTTATGCTGCTCTCCTCCTTTAATTTGCGATGATTTAAGAAGAGAATAGGCTGGGTTTGTGTTGAATTTTGCCACGTGACAGATTGGAGAATCTGCTGGAAAAGACATATCAGGGAAAATCCCGTATTTCTTGAACGTCTGTAGATTAATTTGATAATCTATGCATTTTCTTGCTCGTTCTATTAATTTTTTATTTTTTGACCATACCCCAAAATCAAGCATCTTTTCGCAGACAAGGCCATTTGCCGCAGAATTTACAAACCATATTTTTTTCAGGGACGGTTTAACGGGCAAAAGGCCTTCTGGTATCGGGATGTGAAGATATGGCAATACAACAGAAGAATAAGAGCCGTTAAAAAAACTGAATAATTTATTTATTTTATTGCATATTGAGACTCCTTCTTCTAAAAATTGTTGATCTCTGAATGTGTGATACATCACAGCAAGCCCGTCTAAAAAATCATCAAGATATATCAAAGCAGGAAAAACAGGGAGCGGCTTTGTGTGTTTGGGAACAGGAACTCCGTCTAGCATTCTGTTTTTCCATAGGTCAAGCTGCTTTTTCGCAAAAACTGTGCTGCTCTCTCCTACTGAGATAAACGGGACATGGTCGCCATAATCATCTGGCTTGTAGAATTCATACCACTTTTTTTCATTGATGAAATATATTTTCCTGATGAGGCCGTTTTTTCCGATGCTCTTATTCTTCAGCTGAGATATGGTCTCTTGGATAAGCTTAGATATCTCTTTGTCAATGTTCATTTTTCAAGCGGAAGATAATGGTTTACATTCTCTCTTGGCGGCTTTTCTGTTTTTTTATAAGGAAGGCCCATGCCAACAAGGGAGACAGGCACAAATTTTTCAGGAATATTAAAAAGTTTCCTCATCTCTGCGTGCCTGTTTTTACCTACGCTTCCTATAGAAAAGTTAAGCCAACAGGCTGACAGGCCTATTGCGACCCCGGCATTGCACAGGTTCATGATAGCCCCGCCGCAATCAAGATATGGTGTTGTCTTGGTGTCTGTTCCCATATATACTTCCTTATCAAAGCAGCATAATATTATGTAAGGAAAATTTTTTATGAAAGGCTGTTTTTTTATTATTGAGACCTTTTCAATATCTTCTTTCTTATCTGCAATTACAAATCTCCAGCCCTGCCTGTCGCATGATGACGGCGCCTGGACTGCAGATTCTATAAGCCTGTATAGTACTTTTTTCGGGAATCTTTTTTTTGAGATGTATCTGTTTGTTGTCCTCTTTCTCACTATTTTTTCAAATTCCAAAAGCCTTGCTGTATCAGGTATGAATTCTTTATCGACACTTTCAATATCTTCATATTCCCTTTCAAGCATCTTTTCTGACCAGCTAATTACATTATTCTTCTTCAGGTTCCTGGCTTTTGCCTCGTCCAGGAGCATCGTTACATGTTTTTTTACACTTTCAATATCGACTGGTTTTTTCAGAGGATGAAGAAGAACATGCGTTACTGCTGCAATTTCTGACAATAGTTTTGAATCCGGTATTATCTTGATGGCCATATCTCTTTTTTTATGATAGAGAGGATGGTTCTTGTTGATTAGCTTTAGAGAATAAAGGCCTTCGCATAAAACTGCCATTCCTAGGTAATGTGTCCTGTCGATTAAACGCATGCTTATCTACCTGTTCATTGCATATGGGAAAGATTTATAATGTTTTCTGAGAATATCAGATATAGTTTGGTATCGTAAAAATGGTAAAAAGGATTTTCATTATTGCAAGAAGATTTAATGAAAACAGCGGCTCGTATGCCGGGTTTATTGAGAAGTTTGCGAAATTCGCTTCAAAAAAAGGATATCAAACTATTATTCTGGCCACAAGGAGCGGGAAGGAAAAAGAAAAGGAAAATCTTGGATACGCTGTTGTTGAAAGGATAACTAAATTACCAGATCGTCATGTTTTTACGATGAATTGGGATTATTATCTACTTGGGATAGATGTTAAAAAATATTTCAAAAAGGTGACATTATCAGAAGAAGATTTGATGCTTGTGAATGGAAGAGCTGCGCTAGGAGTTACAGACAAAAAATATGTTTTAAGATTTAATCAACCTGCTGGAATTTTCTTGAAAAATATGGAGATAGCTGACAACGAAGTTTCAAATATCAGTAAATTGGCCAGAAAAATTCATTTCGGTTTTATCCAGCCAAAACTTGAAAAGATCTGCGTAAAAAATGCAAGCGGTTTTATCTTCCCTTCTGCTGAAACAGGAGATCTCAATTTAAGATACTATAAAAACAAAAAACCGTCTTTTATCCCTCAGTCCGGAGTTGATTTTAAAAGCTTTAGTTCGATTAAGAAGATTAGATCAAATAAAAGATTTATCTTATTTGTTTCTGCAGGCGAAGAAAAAATCAGGAAAGGCATCGTTTATCTTGAACAGGCACTTCCTGAAATACTCAAAGAACATAAAGATGTGAACCTTCTCCATGTCGGTGCAAAATTCAATTGGAATGTCCCACAAGAGTTCAAGAAGAGGATAGTCTCAAACGGCATAGTTGAATGGAATGATATTAAAAATTATTATGCTAAAGCGGAAATGATGGTTATAACTGCTCTTAACGAAGGGATCCCGAATACTCTTATTGAGGGCATGGCTTCAGGAGTTCCTGTATTGTCCAGCGATATCAATGGAATCACTGAATATATAACACATTTGAAAGGAGGATATATCTATAAAAGAGGGGATGTGGCTCAGTTAGTAAAAGGCATTAATTATTTGTTGAATAATGAAAAAAAAGCCATGGAGATGGTTAAGGTTTCCCAGGAGATTGTAAGGAAATTAGATTATGATAAATTTCATTCTGCATTGCTTGATTTTTTGATTGCTGTAAATGAAGGGAAAGCTAAAGATGTAAACCTGATTTCATCAAGATGAATGTTTTGCACAATCTTTAAATATTCTGTAAAATAACAGAAATTTAATGAAAAAGATACTTCTTATCGGTGGAGCCGGGTTTATCGGGTCATATATAACAAAAAAACTCTTGTCTGAAGGCATAAAACCTGTTATATTTGATTCTTTTCTGCAATACCTTCCTTCTCTTGTGATCGATGAAAATAAGCTAAAAGCCCTAAGGAGCAGGTTTGGCGGCATTTCAGATAGTGTTCCTGTCATAAGAGGGAATGCTGCAAATTATGGAGAAATCAGAAGAGCTCTTGAAGAACATAGGCCTGAGAGCATAATCTATCTTGGGGGAGTCCCTCTTGCAAATCTTTCAAATGTCTACATAGAAGAAGCATTAGACGGGGTGAAAGCAACAGGCAACATAATCCAGGCAATCCATGACCTGAACCTAAAAACAAGGTTTGTCTATACATCATCAAGCACTGTCTATGGAGATTTCAAATATGACCCTGCTGATGAAGAGCATCCTAAAACTCCCAAAGGTGTCTATGCCGGAGTGAAACTTGCCGGTGAGTTTATCACTTGTTCTTTTTGCAAACAGTTCAATATCCCTTATGTAATTGTAAGGCCACAGGCAGTCTACGGCCCGACTGACACAAACAGGAGAGTGATACAAATTTTCATTGAAGATGCGATGGCAAGGAAAGAGATCATTGTAAAAGACCCTACAACTGCTGTTGATTTCACATACGCCGAAGATACTGCAAATGGCTTTTTCCTGGCTGCAACAAAAAAAGAAGCACAGAACGAGATTTTCAACATAAGCTTCGGAAAAGGAAGGACACTTGGAGAGTTATCCGAGATTATAAAGAAGAATTTTCCGAATGTAAAAATAAAGATAGGCGAAGCTGATCCTGCGCTTCCCAGAAGAGGCGGACTTGATGTATCAAAAGCAAAAAAATTACTTGGATATGAGCCAAAGTATCCTCTTGAAAAAGGAGTGGAAGAATACATAAGATATTACAAAAAAAATGCCTGAAATAAAAGTGCCTCTGTGCAGGCCGCAAGTCGGAAATGAAGAGCTTGAGGCAATCAGGGAAGTTTTTGAATCGGGATGGCTCGCTCATGGTCCGAGAGTCAAGAAATTTGAAGAAGATTTTGCAAGATATATCGGAGTAAAGTATGCTGTTTCTTTGAATTCATGCGCCTCTGCTCTCCAAGCTGCCATTATGGCCTATGGCTTAAAAGGAGAGATAATACTTCCGTCTTTTACTTTTCCTGCTTCTGCAAATGCAATAGTCAATGCCGGCTGCAGGCCTATTTTTGCTGAAGTAAGGGAAGATACTTTGAACCTAGATGTAAATGATGTTTTAAGGAAAATAACTAAAAAGACAGTAGGGATCATGCCTGTGCATTATGCAGGACAGGCCTGTGAGATGGATGGCCTTGTCAAATTGTGCCTTGAAAAAAAATTAACTTTGATTGAAGATTCTGCAGAGACAATAGGCGGGACATATAAAGGACAGAAAACAGGCAATTTTGGAGTCGGCTGCTTTAGTTTCTATCCTACAAAAAATATTACAACTGGAGAAGGCGGGATGGTCACGACAAATGAACCTGCCATTGCTGAAAAAGTAAAGGCGATAAGAGGGCATGGCATTACTAAAGGAGCTTATGAAAGAGAGGCCCAGAATAAGCCGTGGGTAAGGGTTTCGACAATGCCTGGGTATAACTTCAGGATGAATGAGATTTCTGCTGCTATGGGCACAGTGCAGCTTCAGAAGATGGATTATATGAATGAAAAAAGAAGAGAACACGCAAGCTATCTAAACAAGGAACTTTTGGCATTTAAAGAAATAAAGATTCCTGTAGAAGCAAAAGGCGCATATCACACTTACCAGATGTATGTTGTCCAGCTGGATAAGTTTGTTGACAGGGATTCCTTTGTCCATTATCTTAGAGAGAACGGGATTGAGGCAAGCGTGCATTTCTATCCTCCTGTCCATCTGCATTCTTATTATAAAGAGACTTTCGGATACAAAGAAGGAACTTTGTTAGTGACAGAAAAAATTTCAAATTGTGTAGTTACTCTTCCTATGTTCCCTTCGTTAACCAGAGAGCAATTGGATATGGTTGTCGATTCTGTAGGAAAAGGAATAAAAAATTGCAGGAAAAAATGAAAGACGTGAAAATATTAAAATTAAAAGATGCAGATAAAAATACATATTCAGACATAAAAGAACTGCTTCTCGACTTATACCCTAAAAATGCTCCGTTAACTTACAGCGAATTTGAAGCTGTAATAAAAAGAAAGGGTGTTAGTGTGTTTATAGCTGTCGAAGAAAAGAAAGTTGTAGGGACAGGTTCACTTGCAGCCTACAGCAAATTAGGAGGAAAAGTAAGCGTGATAGAAGATGTTGTTGTCGATAAAAAATGCAGAGGAAATGGTATTGGGAAATCCCTTACAAATGCTATGATTGCTGAAGCTAAAATGCTTGGAGGCCATTTTGTTGATGTTAATACAAGAAGAGCGGATGCCAAAGAGTTTTACATAAGATGCGGATTTTCTGAAAAGAACAAAGAGAGGAACTTTTTTGCACTAAGATACGAGTTTTAACCAAAAAGTATAATAATTCTTAAAAACATTGTTAACTAATATTAATGGCTGGTTTTGAAATGATAAAAAAAATTGATGAGAGCATAATAACCAGCAATCTTGAAAAAGCTTTGAAAAGCGACAGGAAAAGATCTATTTTTTGCCTGCATGATGAGAATGATACTTTGCAGAGGATGGTAAATACTTGTCTCAAAGGAACTTATGTGAGACCGCATAAGCATGAAAACCCGGATAAGCTTGAAATATTTTTGATGCTGACCGGCAAGGTTGCAATTTTCATTTTCGATGATTCCGGAAAAATTAAGGAAACTATCGCACTGAACTCTAAAGGTCCTGTTTTTGGAATAGAAATTCCGCCAAAGACATGGCATTCTTTTGTCGTCTTGTCTAAAAATGCTTCTATGTTTGAGATAATAGAAGGCAAGTATGAGAGCAAAAGCCACAAGGCATTTCCTTCGTGGGCTCCAGAAGAAGGCAACGTAAAGGAGTCAAAAAGATATCTTGAATTCTTAAAAAAATCGGCCAAAATAAAATGAAAAAACTTTATTTGATTATGCAGAGCTATGGAGAGAACAAAGGTTCTTTTTACGGATTCGCTGAAGAGTTTGCAAAATATGCTATGAAAAGAGGATATAAGGTTATAATAATTTGCGCAAAGCAGCATTCTAAAGAACCGGATTTTGAAGATTTAGGGTATGCGAATGTTCGCCGTTTTAGCCTATTCAGGTTTCCTTTGTTCAATACCATAGTGAGTGAGCTTCAATTCGCAAAAAAGCTAAAACAATATTTTAAGAAGAACCATGAATCGCCTGGTGATTTAATTTTAGCAAACGGATTCACGCCGCTAGGTATTCCAAATAAAAGATATGTATTGAGGTCTCCTGACCAACCTGCAATAACCCTGATAAAAAGCTTTGAGATAGCAAAAAAAGAAGCATCTTTGCTTACTAGGCTAGCCAGACTCGTCCATTTCGGTTTGTATTATTTTTTTGATAATGCTGTTGCAAAGCATGCCTGCGGTATTGTCTATTCATCTGGTATGAACAGGAAAGAATGTATAAAATATTACCATGTAGATAAGATACCGTATCTCATACCTAATAAAGCAGTTGACTTTGAAAAAATTGAGAAAGGGAAAGATGTTAGGCTGACCGGAAAAAACATCTTATTTATCGCGAGGAGCGATGAGAGAATTAGGAAAGGTGTTATTCATTTTGAGAAAGCTCTGCCTTTTGTTTTTGACAAATACAAAGACCTTAAGGTCATTCACATAGGAGATGAAACATCATGGAAGATAGATGATAAATACAAAAAAAGAATAGTTTCTATAGGGAAGATACCGCAGGATGAAATATGCGGATATTATAAATCAGTAGACCTTATTGCTCTATGTTCTTTAAGTGAAGGTATCCCTGCTGTTCTTATGGAAGCTATGGCTGCCGGAACTCCGATATTAACTAGTGATATGGAAGGAGCAGAGGAATATATCAAGCATAAGAGATCGGGATATGTCTACAGGAGAGGAGATATTGAAGGATTAAAAAATGGGCTTGCTTTCATGCTTGAGGATAAAAAAAGAGCGAAAGACATGGGGGAAATTGCAAAAAAAGCAGCAAAATCATTTGATTCAAAAACATATTATCCTACATTGCTAAAGTTTATTGAAGATGTGAGTAACAAAAAAAAGCCTGACATTAATCTGCTTTCTTAATTCCCTGATAATATTTTTGTTGATGAGTATCCTGGCATTAGCTTCACTATGTGTATTTTTCCACCGTGTTTTTTCACAGTCGGCTCTTCAATGCAATCTTCTCCGTATTCAGAGCCGTTTACATGGACATCCGGCTTGATTATCTCAAGCATTTCAATTGGCGTCTTTTCTTTAAATATTGTAACAAAGTCAACATCTTCGTAACCGGCGATCATCTTTGCCCTGGCCAGTTCATTATTGATAGGTCTGTCTTTTCCTTTATTGCTTTTTACTGAAGAATCTGAATTAATCCCAACAATCAGTATATCTCCTTGTTTTTTAGATTCTGAGATGATGAAATCATGGCCTTTATGTAATATATCAAAAGTTCCGTTAATTGTCACAACCTTTTTCTTTTCTTTTCTTATCTTTGAGACAAGAGCAGGTAATTTTTCTCTGTTGGTTAGTTTATCATTTTCATATAACAATGCAAAATCTGCGGCCCTGTTAAATTCCGCAGAAATATAGTCTGGGTTTAGTTCCCTTGCCTGGTGCAAGTATTCAATACCGTGGCCTGTCAATAGATAAACTGACTTGCAGCTTGCGTTTTTTGCAAGTTTTATATCTGCTGCAGGTTTATCTCCGAATACAAAAGAATTTTTTATATCTATATTATGATTTTCTACAATTATGTCAACAAACTTAGTATTTGGCTTCCGGCAATCGCATTTATCAGTTGGCGAGTGAGGACAGAAATATAGCTCATGTATTTCTATGCTTTCTTTTTTTAATAATTCTAGAAGATATTTGTTAAATTTATGCATCTGTTCTACAGAAAAATATCCTTTAGAAATCCCTGATTGGTTTGTTATAATGAAAAGCTTAAAATTTTTCAGCCGTTTTAAGCCGTCTATCACGCCCGGCAAGAACTTAAGGTCAGATATTTTATGCATATATCCATTATCTTCTATTAGTGTCCCATCCCTGTCAAGAAACACTGCCTTATCTTTCATTTTTTAGGTTTTCTCTTAGCTCCTCAAGAGAAACAGGTGCTGTCCCTATTTTTGAAACTTTGATGCCGGCGCTGTGGTTTGCAAGAATTGCTGCTTCTTTCAGGCTTGCGCCTGTTGAAAGAGACAGAGCTAATGTGGCCATCACTGTGTCGCCTGCCCCTGACACATCATAAACTTCTTTTGCTTTTGTCGGAATCTGCATTGAAGTTCCATTTTTTTCAAAAACAGCCATGCCTCTCTCTCCCAATGTCATAATGATGTCTGAACCAAACATCTTAATGAGGCTTTTCCCTGCTTTTTTTATGTCTTCAGCAGTTTCAATCTGGAACCCTATCATCTCTTCTGCTTCTTTAATGTTCGATTTTATGAGATTTGCGCCATAATAATAGCTTTTGTGCTTTGGTTTTGGGTCAACAAGAAGCAATATCTTTTTTTCATGGGCATAGCTTACCAGATTTTTCATAAGTGAATATGTTATTGTGCCTTTTGCATAATCTGAGATAACAATTGCGTCTATGTTTTTTTGCTGCTTGAGTTTTGAGAATAATTTTTCAGTTAACTCTTCTTCAATATAGTCTTTTGATTCATAATCTATCCTTAGCATCTGTTGTTTGTGGCCAATAACTCTTATCTTCTGTATTGTCGGTTTCTTGCTTGTGATTAAAACTCCTGAAGTTATGACTCCTGCGTCTTTAGTGCAGGTTAAGAATATTTCTTTTTCTCTATCGTCTCCTAATATGCCAAATAAATAAGCATTTCCTGACAGTTTTTTTACATTGCTGGCTGTGTTTGCTGCGCCTCCAAGGACATATTTTTCCTTTTCCACCATAAGTATCGGTATTGGTGCTTCCTGAGATATTCTTTCGACGTTGCCGTACAGGTATTTGTCAAGCATGAGATCCCCTATGATTGCTATATCTTTTTTTTTAAATTTTTCAAGATATTTTTCATACATTTATATCATCTCTGCATATTCTTTTATGGCGTTTTTCAACAGATATTTTGCCCTGAATTTAAGCCCTGATTCTGCTTTTTTTGTATATGCCTGTGTGTTATTCTGGTAGGTCTTTGGGTCATACGGCATGTCTATATATTCTGGTTTTGTCTTGGTCCCTAGTGCTTCATTTATTATCTTTAAAAGATCATTAAAGCTTGTCCCTTTTCCTGTCCCGACATTGTATATTCCTGGTTTTCCGTCAAGTGCGAGGATGTTTGCAGAAACACAATCTTTGACATAGATATGGTCTCTTTTCTGTTCTCCCATTTTGAACAATTTCGGGTCTTTTTTCTCTCTTATTTGTTTTATAAGATGATATATCATTGATGCCGGCCTTCCTTTATGGGATTCATTTGGACCGAAAACATTGAAATATCTTAAGCCGACAATATGCATCTTATCTAGGTGATGTGATGCCATCTCATCTATGATCAATTTGGATTTCGCATATGCATTTGTTAATTCTTTTTCCTGTTCTTCTTTCTGAGGAATGCCTGTGTTTCCGTATACTGCAGCGCTGGATGCGTAAATCAGCTTTGAATTATGTCGCTGCGAGATAGTAAGTATGTTCTTGAACCCTGAGATGTTCTGGTTTATCAATTCATCGTCGTTGCTGTGCCTCGGATCAGTAATTGCGGCCTGATGGAAGATAGCATCAAATTTTTCCTTTATCTCAAATGGTTTGGATATGTCTTTTTTTAATACTTTACCTTTAAATTTTTTAAGATTGTCTTCGTGGCCTGAAAAAAAATTGTCAATCACTGTTACATCATTATCTTGCTTTTCAAGTTCAAGGGCGAGATTAGAGCCGATAAATCCTGCACCACCTGTCACAAGATACTTCATTTTATCATGCTCTCTTCGGCCAGCTCGCAGATTATATGATATATGAGCATATGACCTTCTTGTATCCTCGCTGTGTTTTGAGAAGGGACGTTTAGATTAAGGCTGCTATGCTTTTTCAATTCGCCTCCGTCTCTTCCTGTAAACGAGATGTTAATTGTTCCGATCTCTTTTCCTGTTGCAAACGCATTCACGACATTTTTTGAATTGCCTGTTGTAGATAGTCCTATTAGCACATCTCCTTTTTTTGCAAGAGCCTCTACCTGCCTGCTAAATACAGATTCATACCCGTAATCATTGGATATTGCCGTAAGGCCGGACGAATCTGTTGTAAGGGCTATCGCCGGCAGTCCCTTTCTTTCTAGTTTATATCTCCCGACAAATTCTGCTGCAATGTGCTGTGCATCTGCCGCAGAACCGCCGTTTCCGAAGATTAGAACTTTATTGCCTTTTCTAAAACAGCTAACAATTGTGTCTGCTGACTTTTTTATGGTTTCTGTCTGGCCGGTAAGATCCTGCTTAAGTTTAACACTCTCCTCTATCATTTGTTTTATTTTTTCCATTTTAAGGCATAAATAAACGGTTTTGTATATATAAATATAACTTTAGATAAGATAGGTTTTAATAAGTTATGTGTTTTTTTTCTGAATATGAAAAGAGTCCTGATACTAAATCTTGTCCCAAACACTGTTGGCGATTCAATAATAATGACGCCTATGTTTACAATCATAAAAAAGAATTTTCCTTCTGCTTATATTGCTGCTACTGCAGATGAACTTACTAAAGAGCTTTGGCTTTGTAATAAAGAGCTTGATGAAATAATTTTAGTAGATGAGCTTTCAGCAATAGGTGATAAAAAAACAAGCAAGGTAAAGAAAGTTTTAACCTATCTAAAGATGTTTTTTAAGCTTGTATTTAAGTTAAGGAAATTTAGGTTTGATACTTGTTTTATAACATTCCCTAATTTTTTTGCCATGCACCTTATCCCTTTTTTTGCAGGGATAAAAAATAGGATTGGCTTTACCTACAAAGACTCTTATTTTGATTTTCTCTTAACAAAAAAAACAAAGAGCAAAATCCTGTTTGACGGTTATCTTGAAAGGCACATTGTCGATGCTTTTATGGATCTTATCAATGCTTCTGGTCTTGCTTTTTCAGAGAAAGATATTGTAAGCAGGATAGATATATCCAAGGACGAAATTAGCAATGTAAAAAAAAAGCTCAACTTAAAAAGCAGATTGATTGCTGTCCATGCATTGTCGAAATTGGTGTCTAAAAACTGGCCAAAAGAGAAATTTAGAAGCCTTCTTGTGATACTTGAAAAAAGATATGATGCAAATATACTTCTTCTGGGTTCAAAGATAGAATTTGAATATAACGAGAGCATCAGGGGAAACAGCTCCAGGATATTTAATCTGTGCGGCGTATATTCTTTGAGGGAGATTGGTGCAATACTGAAAATTTGCGACCTTTTTATAGGGAATGATTCTGGCTTTGGGCATTATGCATCTAGTGTAGGCACAAAAACGATTTCATTGTTCGGTGCATCTCTTCCGTCTCAGGCAAAACCTATTGGATACGGAGAAAAGATAAGCATATTCAAGGCTGATAAAAATAAGATATATAATTTCTATAAGAAAGGCGACATAGGCCTGGACATAAAAGCAATGGATGCTATTTCTGTAGATGATGTCCTTATTGCGGCAAAAAAAATGCTCGGTTAAGTTTATATACCCTTTATTTGTCTAATTTAACAAGATGAATGTCTTAGTAATTGATATGCTTGGATGCAAGAGCCCTTATCTCGGATATCAGATAGAATCTGCATTTAAGCAACTTGGACATCAGACAAGGGCATTTGATTACAGGGCATATAAACTGCAGCACCTTCCGTTGACAAATACTTTATTGAATAGTCTTATGGTAAAACATGCAAACAGCTGGAAGCCTGACCTGGTTGTTGTAAACAAAGGAGAAAGCATTCTTCCAGGTACAATAGATAAGATAAGAAAACACGGAGCAAGAGCAGTAAACTGGAACCCTGATGAGCCTTTTGGCATATTGCAGGCGTTCAACAAGATAAAAAACATTGCGGAATATGACGCTTTCTTCACATATGACACACAATACCTTGAAGGACTAAAAGAGATTAATCCTAAAAGTTATCATCTTCCTGCGGGAGCAGATCCTTTTTATGCCCATAAAGAACAGATACCTCTTGATGAGAGAAAATATCCTGCAGAGTTATGCATGATAGGTACTGCCTATCCGAATAGGATAAAGCTCCTTGAGAAATACAAAGAACATTCAATGAGAATAGCAGGGCCTGGGTGGAGTAAGTCGCCTATAGATATGGGAAAACAGTCGCTTTCATATGTTGACAATATCGAGATGGTGAAGCTCTTTAATGAATCAAAAATTGTCCTCAACCCGTATGGTGCGTCTAAAAACTTCATATGTCCCAATCCTAGGACATTTGAGATCCCTGCATCAAGATCATTTGAACTGACAGATATGCCTAGAGAAGTAAAAGATTATTTTGCCCCGAAAAAAGAGATAGTTGTCTATAAAGATGAAAAAGAGTTCGGAGAACTTGTTGATTATTATCTTGAAAATGATGAAGAAAGAGAAAAGATTGCGAACGCCGGATATAAACGTGTCTTGAAAGAGCATACTATGAAACACAGAGTAGAGAAGATGCTTGAGATAATTAAGAAATTATAGTGTCGTTTAAGTCTATTAGCATTCTTCTGTTGCATTTTCTCCTTCGACATAATAGAGGACATAATCATAAAGGTGGTGTCTTGCTGTCTCGCTGAGTGCACTCATTGTAAGACCTTTTTTCTTGCTGTAATTTATGAATCTTGGCGCGAATGCTAATGAAGATGGCAATGTCAGGAAATATGGTGCAAGCTGGATAAATGCCTGTTCCTGCTCTTTATTTTCTGTAAGTTTCTTTGTTTCGTTTATGAATTTCGATTCTGCTTCTTTATCTGTCTTGTTCCATTCCCTCACCATATTGCCGAGGTTAATAAAATTATATTCGCCTTTTGTTATGTATTTTTTTGCAAAGACATGTCCATCTTTCAGGTATGCGAATGCATTGAAATGCCTGCGGAGCTCTGCATTCTGTGTCCGGTATAGGTCAAGTTCATCATCATTTAGCCAAATTGTCTTATCTTCTTTTTTTTCTTTGAGCGACGGTCCGACATACGCTTTTAGGAAATTCAGGACGCTTTTTTCAAAAAAAGTGTCTTTTACATCCCAATTCTGTCCTTCTGGGTTCTTATAGAATCCATAGTCTGTTGAATATATTCCAAGCCTTGTCCTTGCATATGGAACAAAGGTCGACGCCCATGATAGATGAGGTCCTCCTGTCTTCTGCTTTAATCTTACATTGAGTTCAAGTATCTCAAGATCCGCATCGATGTTCATCTTAGTAGGCTCGATTGTTGCTCCGTAAGGGAGACCGGTTATCTGCTCTGTCCTCACTTTGAATCCCATATCGATGGCATTCTGCATCCCTTCAAAAATAATATCTTCAGACATTTTCCTGTCCAATACTTCTGCTCTGATATAAGGGTCTGCTGCCTCTATCGCAAGGGTGAGTCCGCAGCATCCTGCGTCTTTGCATAATGCAAGCCTTCTTTTTCCTGCATCACCGTGCGTCATCTCCCATCTCATCTGGGCATGCCATCTTATGTTTATCTTCTTAGGCCATAATTTTGCGAACTCTTCAAGCCATTCCATCTTCATCCCGAAGACATCGTCCTGGAAATAAATCATCTTTGTAGGATAAAAGTTCACTAGCTCTTCTGCTTCTTTTATTACATCTTCTGAGGTCCTGTTGTTCCATGCAAACAGTCTCCCGTTTATTTTTTTAAGTCCTACCTGCTCTATGAATTCTATCGGAAGCCCTTCTGTTATGTCTTTTATATTTGAACTGTTGTAGCAGTATGTGCATCTGAAAGGACAGCCTGTCATTGTTATTATACTTTTTATAGGACTGTCCCTGTGTTCATGGTATGTTTCATAGAATTTTTTTCTGTCTGGAAATGGGAATATGTGCGGTTCTTTTGATGGCGGGATGACGCCTTTTTTAGCGGCTCCTGCCAGGATTGACTTTAGCCCTGCAAAACCTTCGCTCACTACTACATAGTCTGCATGCTGGGACACTTCATAAGGAAAATAGCTTGGATGCGGGCCTCCTAGTATCACTTGTGTTTTAGGAGAATCTTTTCTGAGTTTTTTTAAATATTCGTAGATGTTTTTGTGATTCCCTGTATATATGTTAAATGCGACAAAATCAGGTTTATGCTGCTTAACTTTTTCATGGAACTCTGCATAGTCCTGATTTTTAACAAGGCAATATTCCCTGTCAAAGCCAAGGTCTCTGGCCAATCCTCCAAGATGAAGAAGACCTAATGGTTCAATAGCAGAATAAGCTGCTCCAAATAAAATTTTACCCGCTCCCATTTTATGAAAAATAATATCCTATGAAGGTATAAATGATTATTTTTATAGTTTCCTAAACAAGCTTCTTATTTTGGAGTTCTTTGAATGCTTCATTTACCATATCTTTAGCATCTTTGGTCTTTGACCATTCTACAAGCTCTTCCATCCCTTTCTTCAGGCTTATTTTTGGTTTATATCCCAGTTTTGACTTTATCTTGGATATGTCTGCAAAGCAATGCCTTACGTCTCCTGTCCTGTACTTGTTGTTCGCTATCGGCTTTAGTTTTGAACCGAATATGTCAAGCAGCATCTGGGCGACTTCATTTATGGTTATTTTTTCGCCTGATCCTACATTGAATGATTCATTGTCAGCTTCTTTTTTTTCAATAGAGAGTTCTACTGCCTGGACAACATCGTAGACGCTGACAAAGTCCCTGCTCTGTTTTCCATCTTCAAAAATCATCGGTGAGTTATTGTTCTTAATCCTGCTCATGAATATTGCGGCAACCCCAGTATACGGGTTGCTCAGGCTTTGCCTGGGGCCGTATGTGTTCCAAAGCCTTAATGCAACTCCTGGGATTCCGTATGCTTTTCCTATGTTTAATGTAAGCTCTTCCTGATTTTTTTTGCTTATTGCATAGACGCTGCCGCTGTTTATCGGCTTTGACTCATTTGTCGGGATAGGCGTCAAGACAGATTTGCATCCTGGGCAGTACATCTCCCATTTCTGCTGCTTTAATTGCTCTTGTGTCCTTTCTACGTCATAGACTTCTTTTTTGCATTTTTGGCAAAAATAGCTTCCGTCCCCGTATATGCTCATGCTTGATGCCACTATTATTTTTTTTACATGATGTTTCTCGTTTGCAATAGCATGCATGATGTTTGCAGTACCTACTTCGTTTGTTGTCACGTACTCTTTGACTTCATACATTGACTGGCCTACGCCGACTCTTGCAGCGAAATTTATGATTATGTCTGAGTCTAAGATGTATTTTTTAATAAGGTCGTAGTCCCTGACATCTCCCTTTGCGAAATTTGCTTTTGTGTTGATATATTCCGGTTTGCTGTTTGGATGGATCTGCGGTTCGAGATTATCATATATTGTGACAAGGTTTCCTTTTTTGACTAAGGAATCGACAATGAAAGAACCGATAAACCCTGCTCCTCCGGTGACTAATATCTTATGTTTCATGGCTTCTTTATTCTAAAATTAAAATGTTTATAAAGGTTTGTCTAACGATAAAAAGAATAAATTAAAAGATATTGTTACCAGCATATCCCTTCATATTTTTTAGGTGTCTTGCCATCATAAAATACGTTTTTCCCGTCGATGACAATCTTATTTCCGTAATTAAGCTTCCTAAACTCAGGCCATTCTGTGAGTATAAGGACAATTTCACTCTTGTTGACTGCATCCTGGCCTGTTTTTGTATAAGTAAGATGGGGGAAAATTTTCTTGACTTTTTCCATGGCTTCTGGGTCATAGATGTAAATATCCGCTTCTTCCATAAGCAGTTCTTTTATTGTGTTTAGCGCCGGGCTCTCTCTTATGTCATCGGTCCCTGCTTTGAATGTCAGGCCGAGGATGCCTATTTTTTTCCCTCTTAACGGGCCTTTTTTTTCTAAGAGCTCAAGAAGTTTTAGCGGCTGGTCCCTGTTTACTTCAAGAACTGCCCTAAGTAGCCTAGGATTAATTCCTAATTCTGTCGCTTTATAGACTATAGCATTTACGTCCTTTGGAAAACAGCTTCCGCCAAATCCTATTCCTGATTTTAGGAAATGCGGCGAAATCCTGCTGTCGAGACCTATTCCTTTTGCAACGACGTTTGTGTCTATTCCGTATTTTTTAGAGACATTGCCTATCTCATTGATAAAAGATATTTTTGTAGCTAAGAATGCGTTTGAGGCATATTTTATCATCTCGGCTTCCTTGAATTTTGTCTCGAGGAACGGGCATTTGAACTTTCCATAAATCTTTTTCATGATATCTATGCCTTTTTTATCTGTTGATCCTAGAATTATCCTGTCAGGACTAAAAAAATCCTCTATTGCCTCCCCTTCTCTCAAAAATTCCGGGTTCATGACAACTGAAAAATCTTTTCCGAATTTTTTATGGCTGGCCTTCTCAAGGGTCGGTATTACGACTTCTTCACATGTCCCTGGAACAACTGTAGATTTTACGACAAAAACATGGTATTTTTTTGTTTTGAGGGTGTTGCCTGCAACATTCAGGAAAGATTCGAGCTGATGTAAAGACATGTTGCCGGCTTTTTTTGAGGGTGTGCCTACACAGATAAATGTAACTTCTGAATCTAAGATTGCCTTTTTGATGTCTGTTGTTGCCTTAAGTTTTTTTGGTACAACTTCTTTTAACATCTCGGGAAGTCCGTGTTCATAAATAGGCGGAATCCTGTTATTTACCATATCGGCTTTTTTCTTATCTATTTCAACTCCAATCACATCATAGCCTAGTTTTGCCATGCCTGCTGCCTGTATTAGCCCAACGTAACCTAAACCTATCACTGATAATCTCATTTTATTTGCCTCCATTTTTTCATTTAAGACATAAAGTAAACTTGCCCTGAATTTAAGCTTTTCATCTTTTGATGACGGGCCTAATTTAAATATCTTACCTGTATCCTACTTTGTAAGATACGCTTATATATTTGTCGTGTTTTTATTCCTTCATGAAGAAAAAGATATCTATAACAATAAACGAAAAGACGCTTAAGGATATAGATAACATAATAGACAATATCTATATCAGGAACAGGAGCCAGGCAATCGAGCTTCTTGTAAATAATGCGCTTGGTGAAAACAGGGTTGCAATAATTCTATGCGGCGGACCTGAAGAGAAAATAAAGATATCTGAAAAAGAGTACAGGATAACTACCAGGATAAATGAAAATACCTTAATAGAGATTATGCTCACAAAGCTCAAGGGATTCGGGTTTAAGAAGATTTTTTTTATCGCCAGAGAGAAGATAATAAATGCTGTGTTTTCAATTGTCCAGAACGGGAACAGGTATGGGGTTGTTTTAGAATTTGTCGAGGAAAAAGGTTCTTTTGGCACAGGAGATTCACTTAATCTCATCAGGGGAAAAGTAAATAATACTTTTTTAGTTTTATATGGGGATATCTTGTTTTCTGACCTCAATCTTGAAGAGTTGTGGAATGAGCACCTGAAGAGAAAGGGTATTGCGACTCTCCTGTTGACCACAACTCCTGACCCGAGTAAAAAAGGTGTAGTAAATATAGAGGGATCAAAGATAAAGGAATTCATACAGAAACCAAAATCAAGTGACGTATATCTTGGATTTTCTTCAATATTTGTTGCTCAACCTGAGCTTCTTGAGTACCGCGGGCAAAGCCTTGAGACTGATGTTTTTCCGGACCTTGCCAAAAAAGGATTTCTAAACGGTTATTTGAGCACATCAAGAGTGATAAAACTGCATAATAAAAAGGATGTGGAAAAGTTAAAGGGAATTTTTTAAGTAATAAGATAGTATATAAATACTAACAAAATAAGCAGTAACTTTTTTAAATATAGGGTTTTTCTTGCATATCTGGACGGTCATAGTGGCTTGGTCCCACCTGTTCCCATTTCGAACACAGAAGTTAAACGAGCCGACGTTTCTGGCTGTACTGCACTTCGTGCGGGAAACCAGATTAGCTGTCCTTCTTTTTATTTCTAAAAATTTATTAAGATAATTATTTTCAATCTCTTGGGTGCACTGAATGGAATTAAATGATAGGCTTAGATTAATAAAAGAAGTCGGCGAAGAGATAGTAACTGAAGATGAGCTGCTTGAGCTCTTGAAAACAAAAAAAAAGATAATTGCCTATGACGGGTTCGAGCCGTCGGGCAAGATTCATATTGCCCAGGGAATTCTAAGAGCTATCAATGTCAATAAGATGACTAAAGCTGGTGTGCATTTTAAGATGTGGGTCGCTGACTGGCACGGCTGGGCAAACAACAAGATGGGAGGCGATCTTGAGAAGATACAGGTTGTTGGCAAGTATTTTATCGAGGTATGGAAAGCATCTGGCATGGACCTGAAAAATGTTGAGTTCGTGTGGGCATCTGATGCTGTAAAAGATCAGGAATACTGGAAACTTGTTATGAAGATTGCCATAAAAAATTCTTTGAAAAGAGTCATAAGGACTGTTGAAATCATGGGAAGAGAAGAATCAGAAACACTGCAGGCATCACAGATACTCTATCCATGCATGCAGGCTGCAGATATTTTCTATTTGAAGGCTGATATTGCGCAGCTTGGGCTGGATCAAAGAAAAGTCAATATGATGGCGAGAGAAACAGCGCCAATGCTTGGATTATGGAAACCGATAAGCATATCGCACCATATGCTGATGGGACTCCAGCAGCCTTCTGTAGACGGGCTTGACTCAATTGATAGGGTAATTAAGCTTAAGATGTCAAAATCAAAACCAGATACTGCAATCTTTATGACTGACACTGAAGAAGACATAATAAGAAAATTGACAAAGGCATGGTGTCCTGAAAAACAAGTTTTAGAAAATCCTGTTTTGGAATACTGCAGATATATAGTATTTGAAAAATTTGATTCATTTCAGATGAAAAGGCCTGAGAAATTCGGAGGCGATTTAACTGTTAAGAGTTACAAAGAGCTTGAAGAACTATATATTAATGGAAAAGTTCATCCATTGGATCTGAAAAAAGCAACTGCATTTTATATCAACGAGCTTTTGAAACCTGTGAGAGAGCACTTTGAAAAAAACAAAGATGCGAAAAGATTAAAAGACCTTGTTGAGAGCTATCAAGTGACAAGGTAGGACAAGACAAAATTTATTAAGGTGGTTCTTTTGGTTTCTTTCATGCGCGACGGGCCATTCCAGGCAAAACTAAAAGAAAAAAGTATAGATATTGCTGTTTTTTTCTCTCTAGACCAAACACCAAACATGAATATTGTATATTTTACCGGCTATTCCGGCCTTGGTATTTTTGTGGTTCCAAAAGAAAAGCCTGCATTCCTCGTTGTTCCTGAGATGGAATATGAAAAGGCAAAGAAGACAAATAATAAAGTTTTCAAACCTGATGGCAAAAAGAGATTGTTAGAAACTGTGGCGAAATTAGTATCAGACCTGAATATAAAAAAAGTCGGAATTGAGGAAGCTGTTTGCTCTGTGTTTCTATATAAAAAACTTAAGAAGGCAATAAACGCAAGATATGTTGATGTGTCTGAAATGTGTTATGAGACAAGGATGATAAAAGACGGGAATGAAATAACTAAAATAAGGAAAGCATGCGGTATAACAGACAGAATATTTTTGAAGATATGTAAAAAATTTAATTTCAAGACAGAGAAGCAAATAAAAGATTTTATCCTTAACGAATTCAAGAAAAATAATTGCGATCCTGCATATCCTCCGATTGTCGCGTCTTCAAAAAATTCGAACCAGCCGCATTATTCTGGAGAATCAAAATTAAAAAATGGTTTTCTTTTGCTTGACTTCGGAGCAAAATATAGAGGGTATTGCTCTGACATGACCAGGATGCTTTATCTAGGGAAGCCAAAGAAAGAAGAGGTCGATGACTATAATTTGGTTTTGAATACGATATTAGGGTGCGAAAAAGCATTGACTGAAAATAAGAAATTTTCTGACATGTATGATTTGTCTGTAAAGTTACTTGGAGAAAAATCTAAATACTTCACGCACGGCCTTGGCCACGGTGTCGGTCTAGAAATACACGAGGCCCCGTCTTTATCAATAGGGGAGAAAATAAAGATTCAGGAGAGTGTTGCATTCACAATAGAACCAGGAATTTATTTTCCAGATAAGTACGGCATCAGGGTTGAAGATACAATTTTCATGGGAAAAAATAATTTTAAAATATTGACTAACTCCACAAAAAAGTTAATTGTTATTAAAAAAGGTTTTTAATTTTTTATTAATTGCGCTTTTTTATTATCCGCAAGCTTTATTAATGCATTTTCTCTTCTAGAATTCAATGGACGGAAACACCGGCAAGGAACTTGCGAATATGATGTTCTCTTATTCTAATATGAATGAACTAGAAGACGAAAACAAACTTCTTAAAGAAACAGTCTCGCAGCTTAGGAACGAACTTGATAGATTTAAGACTCCTCCTTTGATGCTTTGTGAAGTAAGGGAGATATTGGAAAAGAACGCAATCATAAAAGTCCCAAACGGAAATCAGTTCTTTGTCTGCATTTCTGATAGCTGCTTAGACATTAGGCCGGGGGACAGTGTACTTGTCGACCAGAAGAACCTTAACATAATAAAGAAATATTTCAAGACAAAATCATTCAATGTCGAGCAGTTTGTAATTATTGAGAAACCCGATGTTTCTTTTGCGGAGATAGGCGGCCTTAAAAAACAGATAAACGAGATAAAAGAGGTTGTTGAACTTCCTCTGAAAAAACCAGAGCTCTTCAGAAGGGTCGGAATCACGCCTCCGAGAGGTCTTCTATTGTATGGCCCACCTGGAACAGGAAAGACACTGCTTGCAAAGGCTGTTGCAAATTCAACAGATAGCACTTTTATTGAAGTTGTGGGCTCTGAACTTGTCCAGAAATTTATTGGAGAAGGCGCAAAACTTGTAAAAGAGATTTTCGAGCTTGCAAAAGAAAAGTCTCCTTCAATTGTCTTTATTGATGAATTGGATGCTCTTGCTGCAAAGAGGATAGATATAGGCACGTCCGGAGAACGAGAAGTGCAAAGAACTTTTATGCAACTCCTTGCAGAGATAGATGGGTTTGCTCCTCTTGGAGATGTAAAGATTATCGGCTGCACGAACAGGCGTGACATATTAGATCCTGCAATTCTGAGGCCGGGAAGACTAGATAGGTTAATTGAGGTTCCGTTGCCTGATAAGGACGGGACAAAGGAAATTTTTAAAATACATACAAAAATGATGTCTATGGATAAATTCAACGTCGATAAAATGATATTGGAGATGCAGAGTTTTTCAGGGGCGGAGATAAGGGCTGTCTGCACAGAGGCCGGATATTTCGCAATAAGGGAGAACAGGTTCAAAGTGACTGAAAAAGATTTCTATGGCGCCATAACTAAAGTAAGAGAAGCCGAATCTGGTGACGGCGAAGATTATCTTAATATATTCGGCTGATTTTAACTAAGTTTTTATTTTGAGAGTTGTTTCTTGTTGTTGCGTGCTGTGATGAAGTGAACACCCACTAAGGCGAAAGCTGATGAAGAAGGGAAGTAACTACTGAGCACGCACTTTTTCATAACACTGAAAAATCGACACATATCCTGAATTTTCCTGGAGAATATTGGCCGCATTTCACTGTTCTCAATATCTTAATTTTTTTATTTAGTTTTTTTGCAGCATCACGGACTTTTTTTTCTCCGAAATCTAGCTCAGTTTCGTGCTCGAAATCATATAGGTGAATCATTGTTCCTTTTTTTGATGCAAAAAAAGCAATATCTAAAAAATCTTCTGCCCCTTTTGGGAGCGGCATTATTATCCTATCGAATTTTTGCTTTGTTTTTGAGACTTCTTCTCTTACATCTCCGTTTATTAGCTCAATGTTTTTCACTTTGTTTAACAACAGGTTTTTAATACCATATTTATGCGCAATCGGATTTTTTTCTATTCCTATTATCTTTTTTGCCATAGTATTTTTTGATATAGTAATAGGATACGGGCCGCAGCCAGAGAACATGACAAGCACTTTTTCATTTTTTTTTATTTGCTCATATATCCTTTTTCTCTCTGTAGATAGCCTTGGCGAAAAATACACTTGCTCTACATCAAGCTTCAATAATATCTTGTTTTCTTTGTAAACTGTCTCTTTTCTTTTTTCTCCTGCTACATAACTAAGCGGCTGTGTCCTGAATTCTCCTTCATGTATCCCGGATTTTTTCAATATTGTTTTAATGTTCCTATTTGCCTTGAGAAGCGATTCTCCTATCTCTTTTTCATGTGTGTTGTTTTTTAAATCTATAATGATGATATCTCCCATTATGTCGTATGATGCAGGAAGCTTTTTTATTTCGTCTTCTGATAAAATCTCTCTTAAGTGCGCTTTGAAGTCGTTTTTTTGTTTTATTTCATTAAAATTAAAGTCTATGAAAGTGCCACCTATTTTTTTCTCTAGTTTTTTCTCTTCTTTTAAAACCGGGAACAAAAAATGTTTTTCTGTTTTTTCTGGGATATACTTCTTATCCAGAAGGTTGTTTTTTATCAGGATAGTTTTAGCTCTCTCTGCTTTTTTTAGTGGAACCTTAAATGCGTGCATAATATTAGGACTAATAAGGGATATAAAAAGATTTAGAAGAAGTCTCCTAGTCCTTTTTGTGCCTGTTTTTTTGTCAATCCTGAAAGTGTTTTTTCTATCCTGTCTTTTGAAAATTCATATTTATCGACAAGCAGTTCATATATCTTTTTTTCATTTATTGATGTCCATTTTAACTCGTAGTCATCTGTAACGGGTATGTTTTTTATGGTGTCAAAAACTTTCTGCCATGGGTAGCTGAAGCCCCATCCGGTCTCGGCAAAGAGAGAATCAAAATTTTTGCTGTGTTTCTTTACAAGGCTTATCGCTTTTTTAGGGCCTATGCCTTTTACTCCTCCTATATTAAAATCAGTTCCGCAGAGCATGCCGACTACAATAAGCTGGTCTATATCTATGCCTAAGTGGTTTAAGTTTTCTGCAAGATCCAGTATCTCGGGATTTTGCGTTTCATATGCAGATGTCCCTTGTTTTTTCTTTTTTCTGGATATTGAGAGGTTTTTTATTACCTTTGGACTCCCGAATAATAATCCGTCTGTGTCCTGGCTGATAATTGCATAAAAGTCCTTATTTTTAACCATGTGCGCTGCCTGAGCCTCTCCCTCCGACGGCGCCTGAACTACCGGCATGCCCATTGCAGATATAAGCTCTTTGGCCTCTTCTACCATGTCTCTTGTCAGGATGGCTGTCCTTGAGGCGTATTTTTTCATGAGCTCAATGTCTCCTGAGCTTAGTGCGTCCTCATATTTTCTTTGCGCTTCCTGTTTTAGTTCCTGTCTTCTCTCTCTCTCTTCTTTTTTTAGCTCCGGCGCGACGCCATCAAAAACAAATGCTAGCTTTAAGTCGCTTTTCATAAGGCTCGTCGCCCTGAAAAAGAGCCCTGACAAATGGCTTGTAATCCTTCCGCGAGAGTCTGTTAAGAGTGATCCGTCCTGCTGCCTTATTGTCGTCAAAAACTGATAGAGCATGTTGAAAGAATCTACTGCATATTTTTTGTTTGAAAGTTCTTCTATACTCGTCTCTTTTGCAATAATTATAGCGCCTAGTTGTGTTCCCATATTAGATATGCATAGTTGAAATTGTCTTGAATTCTGATTCAAGCATCTCTCTTGCTTTTTTTGTTATTTCCCCTGTCGTGACATACAGTGCCGGCAGTTTTTTCATCTGGGTCTGGACAAACAGGGAACTCATATCTTTGTCATTTGTTTTTTTCTTGTCGCGTATCTTGCAGAAATATCTCAGTTTTCCGGCGGGGCTCGGGATATCTATTATCATCTCTAATTCGGTGTTCTTCCTTATTATCTGTGTTTCGAGTATCTCTATGTTTTTTTCTTGGAAAATTTTCTTAATTTTAATTAAAAAATCCGTGTCTTCTGCTTTCTTTGGCTTATCTTCTCTTGTTTCCTGTTTTACTTCCGGGATTAGTTTCTTTTGTTCTGTTTTCTGCTCTGTCTTCTGTTCTGCCAGTGTCTCTTCTTTTTCTATTTTTTCAGTTGGTTTTTCTTTAGGTTTCTCCTGCACTGCCGTGCTATCTTTTTGAATTTCCGGTTGCCTTTGGATAGTTATTTTTTCTGT
>Ga0247727_10000235_pt1 | contig 133267 bp, 114 predicted proteins | sample WisWelCaveWW1625_FD_202498 | JGI IMG/M metagenome (GOLD analysis project Ga0247727, IMG submission 202498) | Biofilm microbial communities from Wishing Well Cave, Virginia, United States - WW16-25 | ecosystem: Environmental > Aquatic > Deep subsurface > Groundwater > Cave microbial mat... | reverse complement strand
CGCTCGAAGTTGCCGGACGGCGTCGCGCTGACCGGGTTCCAACTCGCGGACCTGATCGCGTTCCTGCACGCGATGACCGACCCGCGCGTGAAGGATCCGGCGGCCCTCGAACCCTGGATCGCGCGCGACGACGCCGAATTCGCAGATTCGCAATTGCTCGACGCGCGCTTCCAAGAATGACCCTCCGCGGGTACGCTGCCCGGATGCTGATCCAGGCGCTCCTGCTGCTGCTCCAGGCCCAACCGGAAGCCCGCGTTCCCGCCTGACCCGTCTGACCGGGCGAGGGCCAGCCGGTCCGTTGGACCGGCGACACCGAGAAGGTTCGTCCTTACACCTTGAGTCTGCGCTGGATCCCCAACATCGCGGCGGACCGCCCGCGCCTGCGGATGAATCTCGCCTACCGCGCGACCACGCGGCTCTCGCTGGGACTGGAGTACAACCCGTTGGCCGACGAAGTCGTTCCCATTTTCAACTTCGCCGCCGTGCTGCCGGGCGAGTATTACGAAGGCGTCGGCGTCGTGGCCGGCTTGAGCAGCGACCGCATCGGCACGCCGCGCGGCTACGCGTGGTTCGGAACCGTCTCGCTCGACGCGACGGCCTGGACCAGCCTCCCGCTCTCGGGCTACGCGGGCTTCAGTTTCGGCACGTTCGAAGACGAGTTGAAGCCAATCGTCGGCGCGTCGTGGCAGTTCAGCGACCGCGTCTCCGCGGGATTTCAGCACGACGGCGAGAACCTGCACTGGATCGGCTCCTACGGACTCGGTGAGTGGGGTCCGGGCGACGCGCTGTGGCAGGCCGACCTGCTGGTGATCGAGCAGGAGGGCTTCCACACGCTGGGCGCGACGCTTTCGACGCGCTTCTGATGCCGCTGCGCCCGCGTCCTAGAATGGCCGCGTGCGCAGAATCGCGATCCTGACCGCGGCGGCGGCGGCGACCTGGTCGGTTGCGCAGGAACCCGCCGCGCCGGATGCGGACGAAGGCCTGCGCCTGTTCCGTGAGATCGTCGCGCCGGTGCTGGCCGCGAACTGCGCGGAGTGCCACAACGCGGAGAATCGCAAGAGCGATCTCGATCTGACATCGCGCGAGCAACTCGAGTTCGGCGGCGAGGGCGGGAATCCGCTGGAGGGCGAGGATCCGCGGCTGCTGCGGCTGATCGAGCATCGCGAGAAGCCGTTCATGCCGAAGAAGAAGCCGGCACTGCCGGTGGAGACGATCGCGGGCATCCGGCGCTGGATCGAACTGGGCGCACCCTACGCGCACGAGATCGAGCCGAAGCCCGTGCAGTGGTGGTCCTTCGGGGCGCTGCGGCCGCCGGTCGCCCCCCCCTCCGACGGGCATCCGGTGGACGCCTTCATCGCGTCCTCGGGGCCGTCTGCAGAACGTGCGACGCTGATTCGCCGCTTGTGGCACGACCTGCTCGGGCTGACGCCGGCGCGCGCGGAGGTCGAGGCCTTCGTCGCCGACGCGCGCCCGGACGCGTGGGAGCGGCTGATCGAGATCGCGCTCGCAAGCCCGCGCTACGGCGAGCGCTGGGGCCGCCACTGGCTCGACGCGGCGCGCTATGCGGACAGCGCCGGCTACGAGTTCGACGTCGAGCGCCCGAACGCATGGCCCTACCGCGATTTCGTGATCGAGGCGACGAACGCGGACCAGCCGTGGGACGAGTTCCTGCGCTGGCAACTTGCCGGCGACGAGTTCGCGCCGGAGGACCCGAGCGCGATCGCGGCGACCGGCTTCCTCGCGGCGGGTCCGCGCGTGGACAACCAGGTGCTCGAGAGCCTGCGCTACGACGAACTCGACGACATGCTGGCGACGACCGGCTCGGCGATGCTCGGAGTGACCGTCGCCTGCGCGCGCTGCCACGACCACAAGTTCGATCCGATCCCGGCGAAGGACTACTACTCGCTGCTGGCAGCCTTCGCCGGCACCGAATTCACGGACGCGCCGCTCCGCGGTGCGTCCAGCGCCGCTGCGGTGCTCGCCGAGGCGCGGCGCTCGGCCTGGCGTTACACGATGCAGGAGCCGGCGGCGGACTGGGCCGGCGAAGGATTCGACGATTCGGGCTGGCCCAGCGGCCCCGGCGGCTTCGGCGCGCCCGGCACTCCCGGCGCGGAAATCGCCACGCAGTGGCACGGCAGCGAGATCTGGTTGCGCCGGGCCTTCGACTGGGACCGCGCGCCGCTCGGCCTGTGGCTGCACCACGACGAGGACGTCGAGATCTTTCTCAATGGGGAAATGATTCACAGAGCGAGCGGCTACCTGACGGAGTACCAATTCGTCGAACTGCCCGAGGCAAAGCCGCGGCACGACGCGGAGAACCTGCTGGCCGTGCGCTGCCGGCAGAGCGTCGGCGGGCAGTACGTGGACGTGATCCCAGTGAGCCGCGAGACCGTCGAGCGCGCGCGGCGCGGTCTCGGCAGCGTGCTGGCGGTGCGTGACCGCGGCCCCGAGCCCGCGGAGGCGTGGCTGCTCGAGCGCGGCAATCCCGCCGCCAAGAAGGAGCGCGTCGCGCTCGGTTTTCTGACCGCAGTCGGCGACGGCGCGCGGTCGCCGGAGGACTATCTGCGAGAGGCGCGCGCGCGGATGGCCGCGCAGGCGCAGGACGGCGCGGCGCCGCACTCGAGCGGCCAGCGCACGGCGCTGGCGCTGTGGCTGACGGACGTCGAGCACGGCGCGGGCGCGCTGGCGGCACGCGTGCAGATCAACCGCATCTGGCAGCACCACTTCGGGCGCGGGCTGGTGGCGACGACCGGCGATTTCGGCGTGCAGGGCGATCCGCCCGCCCACCCGGAACTGCTCGAGTGGCTGGCGGCGGAGTTCGTGCGGCGCGGATGGTCAGTGAAGGAGATGCACCGGCTGATCCTGACCAGCGCGGCGTGGCAGCAGGCGAGCGACGGCTCGTTCGCGCGGCGGCTCGAAGGCGAGATCGTGCGCGATCGCATCCTGCAGGCGAGCGGCTGCATGAACCTGGAGATGGGCGGGCCGGCGGTGATGCCGTGGATCCATCCGGACGCGATCGCGACCGGCTCGACGAAGAAGTGGCCGGAGAACGTGGTGGACGGGCCGCAGACCTGGCGGCGCAGCGTCTATGTGTTCATCCGGCGCAGCGTGATGTTTCCCATGTTCGAAGTCTTCGACAGCCCGACCGCGCAGCAGGCCTGCACGCGCCGCAACGTCACGACGACACCGCTGCAGGCGCTGGCGCTCCTGAACAACGACTTCGTGCGCGATCAGGCCAAGCGCTTCGCCGCGCGGCTGGAGGCGGTGGATCCTGGCGACCGCGCCGCACAGATCGAGGCCGCCTTCTGGGAGGCGCTGTCGCGCGCGCCGAACGCCGCGGAGCGCGCGGAGGCGCTGGAATTCCTGCAACGCAGCCCGCTGGCTGATTTCTGCCAGGTGATGTTCGCGTTGGACGAGTTCGTGTACGTGGACTAGGGAACGATTTCGGTCTGCGCGAGCGTCGAGAGGGTGTGAACCTCCGTCGCGCTGCCGGCGCGCAGAATCACCGCCTTCCAGGTGACGATTTCGCCGAAGGTGAGCGGCAACTGCGCAAGATCAACGAGGAACTGCGCCTTCCCTGCGCTGTCCAGCACTCCGGCCGCGGCGGGTTGCGCCATGGTCGAGGCCAGCAAGGGGCTCGCCCCCAAATGCGTTTTCCATCCGTCCACGCGCTCGCCGCCGGAGCCGTCGAAGACCGAAGAGGCGATCAGGCGGAATTGCAGACCCGCTCCGCTGGGAATCCAGAGATCGCTGACGACGATGCCGTCCGCGGGGCTGTGCTCCGGCAAACTCAAGGTCTCGGGACTCATGAGGACGGTTTGGATCGGAAAACCGACTGTGCCCGGAATATCCCAGGAAGGTGAGAAGAGTCCATGCGCGATCTCACAGAGTCCGTCACGGTCAATGTCGCCGACGGAGGAGATCAGTGTAGACATCCGCAGGGATTTTGCGTTCAGGAGGTCGCTGGACCAGGGTTGGATGTCCTCGGGCAATCCGGTTTGCCCGATCACTTCGCCGGTGCGTGCGACCACCTCCACGATCGGCCTGCGCCGTCCTTGGACTCCGGGATAGAGGATGTCAACCGGGATGTAGGCGCGCGGACCGCCTGGATACTGTGAAGGCTGAATCGTCAGCCCTGTGTAGTGAGCGTCGAATGCCAGAAAGCCTGGATTGAAGAATGCATCGAGATCCGACTTCGGAAAGGTCCAGAGCACTGTCCCAGAGGCGCCATCTAGCGCGAACCAGTCGTCGTTATCAGTGGCGATGATGTCCGGCACTTGATCACCGTTCAGGTCTTCTCCCCAGATGGAGGCGCCTCCGTTGAGCCATGCGGATTCGTGCCGCCAGAGAACGGTTCCGTCTGCGCCGGAAAGTGCCACGAGCACGTAAAGATACTGTCCAGGATTGTTCAGGTCGAAGACCGTGGTTCCATGGATGAGATCATTCATCCCGTCCCCGGTCAAGTCGAATGGTCCACCCTGGCTCACGAAGGTGACCGGAGTGTGGGAAACATAGGGATATTCGCCGTGCATCCAGAGGGTCTGGAACGTCCTTCCGTCTATCAATCCGACGACCGAGGCGCCGTTGAGGGCCTCGAAGAAGATGTCGTCGTAGCCATCCGAATCCACGTCCCCGGCCGTGCGGAAGGAATCGAAAAACACGAAGGGGGGCCAGTTCGGCTGTGGAGGCGGAGGAGGCGCAAAATATCCACGCGGCTGACCCGTTGCCCAGTCGCGGACCGTCACGATGGGCGAATAATCGGAATCCACGATGATGGCACGGATGCCGTCCGGGGCCCGAAGCAGCGTGAAGAAGGGTGCAAGATAACTTTGGGAGAAAGGGAACCTGAAGTAGAGTGGCGACAGGATGTCGAAACTCAAGTGTCTGACCTCGTCACGCATCCAGTGGTCTGCGAATCGCCGCCGTCCGATCGTGTGCGATGCTGCGTTCAACTCCCCTCCCATGGCGAAGGAGGAGTGGATGCCGTCCCCGTCGGGATCACCCAAGGGCTGCATGTAGGACCAACCCAACTCGTAAGGCGGGGAACTCGGAGTGGCAGGAAGAAGGTCCTTGACCCGCCATACGGTGGGCCTATGCTCCAACTGGATGTCCGATTGGAATCCTGCAAGCACTAGGGTGACGAGCATGCGGCAACTCCGCTTAAGGCCTTGGATCCTTCTGATAAGCGCCGAAATCGCGCTGCACGAGAATACCGGTACGAGTGTAGTCAGTGAAATCCTTAGCCGACTCGTCCGGCGCGGCAAGATTCCAGTTTACGCACTCGCCGATCTCATTGTTGGCGCCAGTACTCGACAAGAAAAACTGGCTGGCAAACAGGCTTGTCCAATTTAGAGTGCCGGCGAAAAGCGGGAATACATCGATGTCTGTGTATTCCTGGAAGTTGAAGAACGGGAATGCTGGGCTGAACCGGCATGCCTCAACCCCTAGGGAAGTGTCGGATACCTGGACAGGAAACTGGTGGTCGATTGCGATCCTCGCACGAAGTTGCTGTCCGAAGTCCTCCGCCGTCGCGCTCTTCCGCTGGAACAAGGAGTTGAACAGCCGGCAGACCAGTACCTCGGACGGCGAACCCGGCACCGTCCCGGACGCATACTCGAACTTGCCGGCAGACGCGCCTGAACTCGAGTCTGTGACCTCGACGTTGAATCCCGTCGCGTCGCCATTGCCCACGACTGTGGAGTGAACCACCGGCATGAGCAGAGTCGGGCTGCCCACGCCGGTGGTGTACTCCTGGAGCGCGGCGGAGACTCCACCGCCTGGATTGTTCCAGATGATGCTGTTTGCGATTCGGCATGAAGCAACCGAGAATACGTCGGAAGGATCCTGATCGTCCTCACGGCGTCCGAACACCTTGGCGCTAACCCCGTACCTGCCGTTGTTGCTGATCGCGCAGCGATTGATGAAGCCGACTCCTTGTGGAAGTTCATTCGCCGCAGGCTCTGTGCCTTGATGAACGAGGCTTCGATAGCCGCCCCAAGTATCCCAGGTGCCTCCGACAATCGCCTCGCCGCGGAATGGATTGTCTTCCGTCGGCGTTCCGGCCTCCATCGCGATCCCGTCGAGTCCATTGAGGTGAGCCTTGCAGCGTGTGGCGGCGAGGAAAAGACCGTTGGGGAAGTCGGTATCCGCCTGAAGACTTCCGCGGTTGTGCAGCCAGATGCCATGCGCGTCGTTGTCGTAGAAGTTGGCGTCTGTGGCGACCAGTGCGAGATGACCGCGGAACGTGTAGAGGTGCGCTCCGGAGTGGACGTAGCCGTACGGCGGAGGAACCGTACCGGGGCCGGTACCCTGGATCGTCGTCTGCCCATTGAGATAGATTTCACCCCGAGTGTTCTCACCGGTCATGGCGTGAACTCCCGCGAGATAGAAATCGCTCATCGTCGTTCCGGTCACGGTGATCTTGTAACCATTGAGGTAATCGGGCGAGAACCGGAAATTCCCCACGGTTGCCGCACAGATTGCGATCCCCCAACCGCCGTCCGGCTTGCCGAAGCCGCTCCAAAGGCCACCAGTGACAGTAAGAACAACTTGCGGGATCGGCAAGAGAGCACCGAACGGATCGAGGTCGCTGTGCTCTCCCTCCCCGGCTGCTCCAGATGTAAACAGATCAATGAGCCGTGTGGCCGTGGTAGTGAACACGGACAGGTCCGTATCGGGATTCGAAAACGGTTCAGGAGCAATGGATGGAAAGGTTCCGGACAAGGTCAGATTCTCCACGGAGGCCACCACTTTGCCGACTCCATGCAATCCAACTCCGTGGAATCGGAATCCGAAGGAAACACCTTGATAGGTCGGCAACTGCACCAGGGCAGGATGCTGATCCGTCACGGTACAGTCCACCACCCGAGGTGCGATCGTCGCATTGTCGGCGACCGCCGAAAGCCCGATCTTGCTGCGACAGAAGGTGACCTCGCGAATCTGGACCTGCTTCTCGCCGCTGACGCCGGATTGATCGAGATCAATTCCGACGGTTCCTCCAATCAGCGTCAGTCTGCCGATCAAAGTCTGCACCGAAGGATTGGTGCTCGCTCCTTCGATGCGCAGCAGGAACGGCGGGTTCAGACCTCCCGCCGCTGCGATATAGACCGGCACAGAATCATGCGGCTGAATGGTGACGCCGTGGGGAAATACCAGAAGCGTGAAATTCTCCGTGGATTGTCCCGGAAATCCGGCAACGTTGGAATATGCCACTGGGGTGCCGGACGGATCTTGCAGTCCTTTGATGCGGATCGTGTCTCCCGGATTGATGGTCGCGCCCTGCTTCAGCAGAGTGAGGCTCGGGAAGGAACCCGGAATCGAGCCGGTGCCGTCCACGTAATGGATGGTCCCTTGCGCGACCAGTTCAGGGCAAAGGGTCAGCCAGGCAGCCAGGCAGCCAGGCAGCCAAAGAAGGATGCGGGTAGGACTTCATGCGTTCCTGAATCTATATCATGGATCCGGAACAAGCAACCGGGCATTCCCTCCATGCACGACTCGCGCCTCGCCGCCTCCCGCCGCGACTTCCTGCGGCAGGCCGGAGGCGGGTTCGGCATGGTGGCGCTCGCGGGCCTGCTGCAGCGCCAGGGGCTGCTCGCGCAGGAGCCCGGAGCGGCCCCCGCCGCGCGCGGCCTGCCCGGCCTGCCGCACCATCCGGCGAAGGCGAAATCGGTGATCTGGCTGTTCATGTACGGCGGGCCATCGGCGATGGACACCTTCGACCCGAAGCCGGCACTCGACAAACACCACGGCCAGCCCTGCCCGGAAGGCATCGAGACCTTCTTCAAGGACGGCATGGGCCCGCTGATGAAGTCGCCGTATGAATTCAAGCAGCACGGCCAGAGCGACGCGTGGGTCAGCAGCCTGTATCCGGCGTTGTCAAGATGCGTGGACGACTTGGCGTGGATCCGCTCGGTGAAGTCTGAGAGCAACAATCACGCACCTGCGCTGCTGGAGATGAATTCGGGGCTGGTGCGCGTCGGCTTCCCGTCGTGCGGCTCGTGGCTGAACTACGGGCTCGGCAGCGAGAACGAGAATCTTCCCGGCTACGTCGTGATGTACGACCACCGCGGCGGGCCGATCGCCGGGCCGCAGAACTGGAGCGCCGGCTTCCTGCCGAGCGAGCACCAGGGCACGCCCTTCCGCGCGCAGGGCGAGCCGATTCTCGACCTCGCGCGCCCGGATGACGTGGACGAGGAACACCAGCGACGGCAACTCGACCTGCTCGGCGCGTGGAACCGCCGCCACGCCGCGGCGCGGCCGGGCGCGGCCGACCTGGAGGCGCGCATCCGCTCCTTCGAACTGGCGGCGCGCATGCAGTTGACCGCGCCGGAGGCGATTGACTTGACGAACGAGGGCGAGGAGACGAAACGCCTCTACGGCATGGACCAGGACATCAGCCGCTGGTACGGCACGCAGTGCCTGATCGCGCGGCGGCTGGTCGAACGCGGCGTGCGCTTCATCCAGTTGTATTCCGGCGGCGGACACCAGCAGGAGTCGTGGGACGCGCACTTCGGCCTGAAGGACAACCACGACCTGCACTGCCCCGAGACCGACGTGCCGATCGCGGGCCTGCTGACCGACCTGAAGCGGCGCGGACTGCTCGACAGCACGCTGATCGTGTGGGGCGGCGAGTTCGGCCGCATGCCGATGAGCCAAGGCGCGAACGGCGGGCGCGACCACAACCCCGACGGGTACCTGATGTGGATGGCCGGCGGCGGCGTGCGGGGGGGGGCGTCACTCGGCGCGACCGACGAGATCGGTCTGCGCGCGGTGGAAGATCCGGTGGACGTACACGACGTCCACGCGACGATCCTGCATCAGATGGGCGTGGACCACGAGCGGCTCACCTACTTCCACAACGGCCGCGACTACCGGCTCACGGACGTGAAGGGGAGGGTCCTGAAGTCCATCCTGACCTGATGCAAGCACGCTTCCGCATCTACCTGATGCTCGCGGCGGTTCTCGCCGCTCTCGCGGCGTGGCGTATGTGCCAACTTCCGGGGGCGACGGCGGTGGAACCCGAGGCGTCCGGCCCGCCGCCCTCGGCCGCGCCCGCGACGGAGCCGGCCGCACCGGACCTCACGCCAGAGGCGCCGACTCGCGCCGAGTTCGCTCCGCCAGCCGCGCCGGAGGCGGCGCCGGCCTCGGCTGCTTTCGTGCGCGTCCGCTTCCGCGACTGGCACTCGGGTGAGGATCTCGCGCCGAGCGCTGTGGTCGAGTTGACGGCGGAGGGCGCGGCCCGCGTCGCGGAGGCGACGGCGGATGGCGAGTACCTCTTCGCGCCCGGCGCGCCAATAGTGCTCGCCGCCGCCTTCGAGCGGCACGTACCCGTGCTCGCGGTGGTGCGCGAGGCGCCAGCCGGCGAGCTGACGCCGATCCACGCCTACTCGGCCGCGTACGTGAACGTGGAGTTCGCGAGCATCGACGTCAGCCTCCTGCCGGCGGACGCGCGCTTGAGCCTTGCGTTCGAGCCTTCCACCTTCTCGATCCCGCGCAGCGAGCACGGGCAGTGGGAGAGCGTGCAGCGCCGCTTCACTCCCTGGATGCGCGAGGTCGGCGATCCGGATCTGACGCGCGCGCCGGCGGAGTGGTTCGACGCCCGGCAGGCGCAGGCTTGGCGGGAAGGAGCGGTGCGCTTCGTCGAGCAGCGCGGCTTCCGCCCGAAGTCCGCCGTGAGCGCGATGACGCTGGGCGCATTCTCCGCCGAGTACGCCGCGACCGGCAGGCCGATTCGGCTCGGCCCCTTTCCCGGGCACTTCACGGTGGCCTGGCGCACGCAATTGCCACTCGCCCAGACCGACCCCGCGCCGGATCCGAACCAGCCGAGCGGCGTCGCCGAGGACGGCTCCCGCTACGGGAGTTTCGTCGCTCTGCCGGGCGAGAGCGTGGCGCGCTTCGCCTGGTCGCCCTCGGGCTCGATCCGCGGTCGTCTGCCGCGCGAAGCCTTCAGCGAAGGCGTGATGCCGCCGCTCGTCTCCCTGTCCGGGGTGATGCGCGGCGAGAGTTCGCCCGTGAACGGCATGCACAGCAATCCGCGGCCGCTCGCGGTGGACGCGGCGACGGGCGAGTTCCGCGCACCGGGCCTGCCCGCGGGCGAGCACCGGCTGGACGCCGCATGGTCCGAGGGCGACAAGGTGAAAGTGTGCGCCTTCCACGTCGTCCTCGCCGAGGGCGAGGACCGCGATCTCGGCGAGTGCGCGCCCGCGCCCGGGCCGGCCATGCGCCTGGATCTCGCGTGCCAGGAGTTGCTCGGCCAGCAGCTGCTGCCCGGCGACGTGTTCCGGGAGCCCGACCGCATGCGGGCGCTGATCGGCATCAGCGACCGTGCCGAGAAGGCCGACGAATCCTCCTTCATGATGGACCTGCCGCTCTCCTTCGGCTCGATCGTGACCGTACATGGCTTGCGGCCGGGCTACGTCTGGGCGCATGCGAGTCTGCAGACCGAGGTGAAGCCCGCGGACCTGCGGGAGGGCGTCCGATTCCTGCGCTTTGATCCGCAGGGGGACCGCATCACCCTGCCGGAGGAGAAGGAGGTGCGGATCGCCGCGCGCTTCGCCGTGGGCGTAGCGGCGGTCACGCTGCGCTTCGAGGGGCCCGAGGAAGCCTGGGGCCGCCGCTACGACCTGAAGATCCAACATCTCGGAAGCGGCACGCTGATTCCCGTGCCGGACGTCCAACTGCAGCGCGAGCCGCGCGACCGCAACCCCGATCACGGCGTGGAGTTGCCGCCCGGTGAGTATGCGCTGCTGGCCACGAGCAAGGCCCAGCATTTCGCGAAGCCCGGCGAGGTGCATCACTACGCCTGGCAGCGCTTCCGCATGGAGCAGAGCGGCGGGACGATAGTCGTGGCCCTGCAGCCCGGATGGGAGGTGATCTGCCCGCCCGAGGTGCCCGGCCTCGAAGATCACCCGGGCAAAGCTTTTTTCGATATCGCCGCGGTTGACGGAATCCGGGAGCCGAGCGGGAGCACCATCACGGGCTTTAAGCTGCCGGACGGCGGCTTCCGCATCTACGGCGTGCCGCCCGGGGCGCGGCTCTTCCATCACGGCACGCGCACCACCTGGACCATCCGCCCCGACCGTGTGCTGACGCGCGAGTGATGCGTCCGCGCCGCTCGGAGAAGTTCGCGCGCCTGTTTCACGCGGACCAGGGGCGGATCCGGCGCGCGAAGGCGCCGAACCCGGACGGCGCTAGGACTGGGCCGCGGCCTGAAGCGTCCGCTCCATGATGCGCGACGTGGCCAGCGTATCCGACAGCGGAAAACGCGCGGGCTCGCGGCCGCGCACGAGGCGCGCCATGTGAGTGATTTCGAGCGCGTAGGGATCCGGGAAGCCGGCGTCCACCTCGCGGCGCCCGGCCTGTGTCTCGAGCGTGACGCGCGGGCGCTGCTGCCACGAAACCCACGGATGCTCAAGAGTGATCGCGCCGGCCGTGCCGCGCACCACCGCGCGCTGCGCGAATTCGGCGTCGAAGCCGCACTCGAAGGAGGCCTCCAGCCCGCCGACGTACTCGAGCCGCGCCTTCACGTGCAGGTCCGCCCCGCGCGGGTGATAGCGCGCCTGCTCCACCAGCACGCGCTCCGGCTCCGGCCCCAGCACGGAGCGCGTGAAATCCGCGCAGTAGCAGCCGATGTCGAGCAGCGCGCCGCCGCCCCACTCTGGAATCAGCCGCACGTCGTCCTCCCTTTCGAGCAGGAAAGTGAAGACCGAGTCTACGCGGCGCACTTCGCCGATCTCCCCCGCAGCGGCGATTTCCTTCATCATTCGGATCTGCGGATGGAAGCGGTACATGAAGGCTTCCACCAGTTCGCGGCCGGCGCCGACCGCGGCGCGCGTCATCTCCACCACCTCGGCCGGATCGCGGCCCAGCGGTTTCTCGCACATCACGTGCTTGCCGGCGGCCAGCGCGGCCAGGGTCAGGTCGCGGTGCTGGCCGTTGTGCGACGCCACGTACACGACCTCGACTTCCGGGTCGGCGAGCAGCGCCCCGGTATCGCCGTAGGCGCGGTGCGGCATCAGCGCCGCGGCGCGGCGGCGGTCGCGGCTCGCGGCGGCGACCAGCAGCGCGTCGGGCACCGCGCGGATCGCTGGCGCGATCGCGTTCTGCGCGATGCGCCCGCAGCCGACGATCCCGAAACGGACGGGGTCGGAATTCACCGTTCCGATCCTACGCGGTCGGCCGGGCGCCGTCGCGGAAGGTGAAATAAACCGCTCCGATGATGCACAATCCCGCCCACAGGTAGTCCCACCTCTGCGGCTGCTTCATGTAGAAGAGCACGAAGGGCACGAACACGATCAGCGTGATCACCTCTTGCAGAATCTTCAATTGCGGCAAGTTGAAGGCGGTCGCGCCGATGCGGTTGGCGGGCACCTGGAGCAGGTACTCGAAAAGCGCGATGCCCCAGGAGACCCGCGCCGCCACGTACCACGGCTTGGCCGACAGTTCCTTCGGGTGGGCGTAACACGCGAAGGTCATGAAGAGATTGAAGAGGACCAGCAGGCCGGCACTGCGGGCGATGATTTCTTAGTCCATCGGCGCTAGAATAGAAGTGCGATGAAAGTCCTCCGCCTGCGCGTGAACGGGGACGAGGTGGAAGCCGCCGCGCCGGCGCACTGGACGCTGCTCGAAGTGCTGCGTTACCGGCTCGGGCTCACCGGCAGCAAGCAGGGCTGCGACAAGGGCGATTGCGGCGCGTGCACCGTGCTGGTGGACGGCGCGCCCACGCTGTCGTGCATCACGGTGGCGGCGCTCGCCGAAGGGCGCGAAGTCGTCACGATCGAGGGCCTGATGCCGCTGCACCGGAAGGCCGGCGGCAGCGGTCCCGACCCGGTGCAGGACGCCTTCGACCGCTGCGGCGCGCTGCAATGCGGATTTTGTCAACCTGGCATGCTGCTGTCGGCGAAGGCGCTGCTCGACCGCGTGCCGGATCCGACGCTGCAGCAGATCCGCGAGGCGCTGGCCGGCAACTTGTGTCGCTGCACCGGCTACACGCAGATCTTCCAGGCCGTGCAACTGGTCGCGGCCGAACGCGCGGGCCGGGCGCCGGAGCCGCAGTCGTGGCGCCGTGCCGGCGACGCGCCGAGCGGCGGTGAGTGCCCCTTCCGCGAAGGGACGGTGCCGCAGACTCCGGCGGAGGTGTAGTTTGGCCGCGCGCGATCGCCACGGACCCGAGGCGCCCTGGGGCGAGTTCCAGGTCGTCGGGAAGGCCAACCGCAAGGTGGACGGCTTGGCCAAGGCCACCGGCGAGGCGATCTACACCGACGACATCGCGCTGCCGGGCATGCTGCACGCGAAGACGCTGCGCAGCCCGCACGCGCACGCGCTGATCAAGCGGATTGACGTTTCGCGCGCGCTGGCGCTGCCGGGCGTGCATGCGGTCGTCACCGGCCGGGATATGCCGACCCCGTACGGAGTGATCCCTTGGACGCCGGACGAAACCGCGCTGGCAGTTGACAAGGTGCGCTTCGTCGGCGACGAGGTCGCCGCAGTGGCCGCGGTGGACGAGGACACGGCCAACGCCGCGCTTGACTTGATTGACGTCGAGTACGAGGTGCTACCCGCGATCCTCGATCCGGAGGATGCGCTGCGCCGCAAAGACGTCACGATCCACGCCAGCAAGAAGGGCGACAACGTCTCGAAGCACGTGCGCCTCGAGTTCGGCGACGTGGACGCCGCGCTCGCCGCCGCCGACGTGGTCGTCGAGAACGACTACTCCTTCCAGGGCACCACGCACACTCCCATCGAGCCGCACTGCGCGGTCGCGCAATTCGGCGCGAACGGCCTGCTGACGGTCTGGTCATCCACCCAGATCACGCACTACGTACACCGCGCGCTGGCGCGCGTGCTGATGCTGGACCCGGCGCGCATCCGCGTGATCCAGCCCTGCCTCGGCGGCGCCTTCGGCGGCAAGTCGGATCCCTTCAGCCTCGAGTTCTGCGTCGCCAAACTGGCGATGATCAGCGGCCGCCCGGTCAAGATGTTGTGGACGCGCGAGGAGGTCTTCTACGCGCACCGCGGCCGCCACCCGATGCGCATGCGTTACCGCAGCGGCGCGAAAAAGGACGGCACGCTGACCGGGGTGGACGCGAAGATCCTGATTGACGGCGGCTCCTATTCGTCGTTCGGGCTGGTCACCACTTACTACTCGGGGCAACTGCTCACCGGCCCCTACGCCTTCCCGACCTACCGCTTCGACAGCACCCGCGTGTTCACCAACAAACCGCCGTGCGGGCCGAAGCGCGGGCACGGCAGCGTGCAGCCGCGTTTCGCCTTCGAGGTACAGTTCGACGAGATCGCGCGCAAACTGGGAATGGATCCGATCGAGATCCGGCGGCGCAACTTCGTCGGCGAGAACACGACGACTGTCAACGGCCAGCGCATCACCTCGAACGGCTTCCTTGCCTGCCTCGACGCCGTGGAGAAGGCCAGCCGCTGGAAGGAGCGCTGGGGCAAGTTGCCGCGCGGCCGCGGACTCGGCGTGGCCGGCTCGATGTACATCTCGGGCACCAACTACCCGGTCTACCCGAACGAGATGCCGCAGGCCGGCATCCAGATCAAAGTGGACCGCAGCGGCGCGGTGACGGTCTTTACCGGCGCCAACGACATCGGCCAGGGCTCCAACTCCGCGGTCGCCACCCTCGTCGCCGAGGAACTGGGAATGGATCACCGCGACGTGCGCGTGGTCTCCGCCGACACCGACCTCTGCCCGGTGGATCTCGGCGCCTACTCGAGCCGCATCACCTTCATGGTCGGCAACGCCTGCATTGACGCGGCGCGCAAGTTGCGCGGGCAGATCGTCGCGGCGGTTGCCGCGCACTGGAGCGTCGCGCCGGAGCGCGTGCGCATGATCGGCGGCGCGGTGCTCGACCTCGGCGACCCCTCGCGCAGCCTGACCAGCCGCGAGGCCTTCCACCTGGCCGAGACCAAGTTCGAGACCCTCGGCGCGACCGGCTCGTACAACACGCCGACGCTCGGCGGCGACTACCGCGGCGGCACGATCGGCGCTTCGCCGGCCTATTCCTTCACCGCGCACATCGCCGAGGCGACGGTGGATGAGGAGACCGGCCGCGTGGACGTCGTCAAGATCTGGTGCGCGCACGACTGCGGCCGCGCGATCAATCCGCTGCTGGTCGCCGGCCAGATCGAGGGCTCCACCTACATGGGCGCCGCCGAGGCCGTGATGGAGGAACACGAGATGAATCGCTTCGCGCTGCACGCCGGCCCCTCGCTGCTCGACTACCGCATCCCGACCTCGATGGACGTGGCCGACTTCGAGGCCTTCATCGTCGAGTCGGTGGATCCCGAAGGCCCCTACGGCGCAAAGGAGGCCGGCGAAGGTCCCCTCCACTCCGCGATCCCCGCGATCGCGAACGCGGTCTTCGACGCCGTCGGCGTACGCGTACGCGACTTGCCGATCACCCCCGCCAAAATCCTCAAAGGCCTGCGTGCTGCGGCTGCCCCAATTCCAGGTCGCTGAACCGCGCACGGTCGCGGAGGCGGTCGAGATCATGGCGCGCCACGCTCCGGGCAAGGCCATCTACATCGCGGGCGGCACCGACCTCGTGCCGAACATGAAGCATGGGCTGTTCGCGCCGGAGGTCGTGGTCGCGCTGCGCGGGATCGAGGAGTTGCGCGGCATTCGCGTTGGCCAGGATGGCGCTCTGGCGATCGGACCGATGACCACGCTCACGGAAGTCGCCGAGAGCGCCGAAGTCCGCGCGCGCGCGCCGGCGCTGGCGCAGGCCGCCGGACTTGTCAGCGGCCCGCAACTGCGCAACGTGGGCACCCTCGGCGGCAACGTGATGCTCGACACGCGCTGCCAGTGGTACAACCAGACCTACTTCTGGCGCAAGTCGCTCGGCTTCTGCATGAAGAAGGACGGCAGCCTCTGCCACGTCGTCCAGGGCGGCAGCCGCTGCGTCGCGGCCGCGAGCAACGACACCGCGCCCGCGTTGATGTCGCTCGACGCGGAAGTCGAGTTCCGCGGACCCGGCGGGGCCGCGCGCCTGCGCCTCGACGACCTGTGGCAGGCCGACGGCATCTGGAACAAGAAGGTCACGCCGCGGGATCTGCTGGTGGCGATCCGCGTGCCGGCGCAGGCGCCCGGCCATCGCGGCGCCTACGGCAAATTGCGCGAGCGCGGCTCGATTGACTTCCCGCTCTTCGGCGTCGCGGTGCGGCTTGACTTCGGCGGCGACGGCCGCGTCGGCGGCGCCGCGCTCGCGGCGGTGGCGCTGCAAGCGCGGCCCTGGCGCATGCGCCATACCGACGTCCTGCTGGGCACGCGGCCTGGCGCCGCCGATTTCGACGCAGCGGTCGAGGAGGTCGCGCGGCAGGCGCACAAGCAATGCATCCCGATGCCGAACGTCCCCGGCGACTCCGATTACCGTCACGAGATGGTGCCGGTGTTCACGCGGCGGACTCTGCAGGCAGCCGCAGCATCGCGGGCGACGGCGTCGGCCCGCTGATCCGGCGCGCGACGTCCGGCGCTACGAGACGTTCGCGCATTCGCGCTATTCTAGGAACACAATGATCCCGATGATGGCCGTGGTTCCGAGTCTGCTCGCGGCTCTCGCGGCCTCCTGCTCGCAGGGCGCGCCCGTGAAAGTTCCCGTGTTCGCGCCGCTGCTGGATTCCGGGGACCGCGGCCGCTGGTTCTCCGCGCATAGCGCAACCGCGACCGACGTCCCGTGGCTGACGCGTCCCTGGCAGGCGGACCTCGCGGGCGGCGTCGAGCAGGCTTGGCGCGAGCACCGCCCGCTGCTGCTGTGGCTTGAGGACGGGCACCCCTTCGCCTGCGCCGCGGCGCAATCCCTGCTCGTTCGCGATACCTTGCATTCGCCCCTGGTGATCGGCCTGCTGCGCGGCTCGGTGCTCGCCGCGGACGACCTCACCGAACTCATCGCCGCCGCGGGACCCGAACGGGCGTGGCTGGAGCGGCTGGTTCCAGGGGGGGGGATGCCCGCGCGGGGAATCTGGACCTGCTCGCCGGACGGGCTGGCACTGGGCCATTGCGACGGCACGGATCCCGCCGCCACCGCCGCGGCGTTGCGGGAGGCCGCGGCAAAGTGGGAAGGAATGTCGGCCGCCGCGGCCGCGCCGGACCCGCCCGACCGTCCGGGCCCGCTCGCGCGCAGCCCGCGGCGCGGCGATTCCTTTCCCAGCGACGGCGCGGCCTTCGAGATCGTCTATCGCACCCTTGCGGAGGCCGACGCGGGCCCGCCCGAGGCGTTCGAAGGTCGCTTCAACCGCGATTTTCTGTGGATCGAGGCCGCCGAATCCGCCTCGCTGCGGCCGTCCGGCATCAAGCCGAACGCGCGCGGCACCTGGGCGCCGCCGCTGGCGCGCCGCCTGGCCTGCGCGGTGCTGGCAGAGGCTGCGAACGGGCGGTCTACGCCCTGGAACGACGCGGAGATCGAGTCCGCGAACGTGGATCTGACGATGCAGTTCCGGCGCCAGGGCCGCACCGGCGTGCAGATCAGCGCTTCCTTCAGCGCGGCGCGCAGCGGCGTCTGGGAGAATGCTCCCGACGATCCTCTCGGCGCCGGGACCTGGATCGCGTCCACTCCCGAGGCCCGCGCCGCGCGCGCGCGCGCGATGGGATGGATGGAGGTGGACGCGAAGTCCGGCGCCATCCTCTCGTTCAACCTGATCGCCCTAGTGCAGCACTGGGACCGGAGCGGAGTGCGCAACGCGGCGGTTCTGATGCGCAACATCCAGGCTTGGGAGGAGAGCGCGCGCTTCTCGCCGAGCCGCGGCGAGAACTTGGCCGCGTCCCTCCCGCTGCATCGCGTTCTGTTCGCCGATGCGATGCCCGAGTTGGACGGCATGCTCGGCGAACCGGCGTGGGCCGGCGCACCGTGGTCGGGCGATCTCGGCACCGCAGGATCCGGTGCGCGCGCGAAACTGCTCTGGCACGCGGACGCGCTCTACCTCGCCGCGTGGTGCGCGGAGCCGGAGTTGTCCGTGGAACTGGCTCTCGGCGCGAAGCCGGTGCGGATCGTAACGAGCGAATCCGGCGAGGTCCGCGGTGTGGAGGACGCGCGCGCGGCGGTGCGCGTCCACGGCGACGGGCCCGGCCGCGCGCGCGCCTACGAGATCGCGATTCCCTGGCACGCGCTGTCCGCGGCAGCGCAGATCGAATTGCCGCCCGCTCCGGGGCGAGTCGCGGGCGTCACGTGGCGTGCGGGCGCACTGATGCTGGCCGAGCGCGTGCTGTTCGAGCCCTCGCGGCTGCAGCCGGGCTCCTTCGGCTCGGGCGGCGGATTCCGCTGAGCCAACGAGGTCGGGTCAGGCCGGCATGCCGAGCAGGAATCCCTGCCCGTAAGGCACGCCGAGATCCTTCACCACCCGCAGGTCCACCTGCCGCTCGATGCCTTCGGCGACGGTCGCCGCGCCCCAGGTGGACACGACGCGCAGCATGCGCTCCAACATGCGCCGGCGGCCGGGGTCCTCGGCCAGCATGTGGATCATCTGGCGGTCAATCTTGACGACTTCCGGCTCGAGTTGGATCAGGGCCTCGAGGCAGGAACGGCCGTAGCCGACGTCGTCGATCGCGACGCGCAGTCCAGCGCTGCGCAATTCCTGCACGTAGTGGAGCATCTTGCCGGCGTCGCCGATGGTCTCCTTTTCGCTGATCTCGATGCAAAAGCGCGAGCGCGCGCCGGCGGCAGGCAGAATCTTCACCAGGTCCTCCACCGGAACGTTCATCAATGTGCTCGGCAGGATGTTGAGATGGCAGGAAAGATCGGCCTGGATCGGGTCGCAGCCGCGCGCACAGGTCTCGTAGGCGTTCATGTCCACCTGGCGCGCCAGCCCGGAGTCCATCGCGAAGTTCAGGAAGTCCTCCGGGCTGGCCAGCGCCGCGCAGCGGCTGCGCGTCAGCATCTCGTACCCGTACAGCCGATCCGTTGCCAGGTCGAGGATCGGCTGCTTGACCGCGAAGAAGTTGGCAATGTTGGAGATTTGCTGTACGAGTTCTCTGTACGAGAACGTGCGCGTCTCCTCGTCGTGGAACAGCGAGGAATCGGCGAACACCTGCCCCTTACCCAGCCGCTTTGCGCGGTGCAGCGCACGCTCCATGCGCAGGATCAGGTCCTGCACCATCTCCTGGTCGTGGCCGGCGGTGACCAGTCCCATCGAGGCGTTGACGCGCAGTTGCGGGAATCGCTCCGAAACCGCGGCGCGCAGCACGGTGGCGTGAATTTTCTCCGCCACCAGCCGCGCCTCGGCGCGCCGCGAGTTGGGAAGGATCACCAGAAACTCGTCGCCGCCGACGCGCGCGACGTGGTCGGTGCTGCGGACGTTCTGGGAGAGGATGCGGGCGGTCGCGATCAGCACGGCGTCGCCGACCGAGTGGCCGTAAACGTCGTTGATCTTCTTGAAATCGTCCAGGTCGAGGAACAGCGCGTGCAGTTCGCCGCCGTCGCGCTTGCGCCGCTCCACTTCGCGGTCGAGCACGCGCGAGAAGCCGCGCCGGTTCAACACGCCGGTCAGCGGGTCGAGGTGCGAGAGGTGCTCGAGGTCGTCGAGCAGCATCCTGCGCTCGGAGACATCCATGCATACCCCGAACATGCGCTCGGCGACCCCGTCGCTGCCGCGCGTGACGATCGCCTGGCTCGAGAGGTGGCGGATCTCGTTGCCGACGATCACGCGGTACTCGATGTCGTAGCGCCGGTTGTGCGTCAGCAGTTCGAAGACCGCAGTCGTCACCTTGCCGACGTCCTGCGGGTGCACTGCCGCGAGGAAGTGCTCGTAGGTGCGGCCGGTCTTGGGCTCGGCTTCCAGCCATCCGAGCAGCGCGCGGAAGCGGTGGTCGCCTTCGAAGGCGCGCGTGCGCAGATCCCACACCCACGTGGCCATGTGCGAGGCCTCCAGCGCGAGCCGCACACGCTCTTCGCCCTCCTGGGTGTCCAGTCCGACCCACAGTGCGCGCGGACTGGCGTCGCGCAGCGCGTGGCCGGTGCCTTGCTGCACGACCTCCGCGTACGCGATCAGCGCCTGCGCGAAGGTCAGCGTCGCCGCGTGCGCGAGTTCCTCCGACACCCGTTCCGGATGCCGCGCCGCGAGCGCCTGCAGGGCCTCCGCGTGCCGCGCCTCGAGCACGTGCGCCGGCGCACCCGCCTGCGCGAGTTCCCGACCGATCGCCGCCGCGCGGCGACGCGCTTCGTCGGAGCGCGCACCGGCGAAACCCTCGATGCAATCGAGGTACGCGCAGACGGCTTGAGAAACGGCCATGGGCGGGGTCGTACGCGCGTTTCATCGGCCCAAACCGCCCCGGGGCTTGAATATCCGCTACTTCGGAGGGCTTTCCTCTGCGAGCCACTTCAACGCAGCGCGTGCGGCGGCAACGACTTCCGGGTCCGCGTGATCGAGCAGGCTGATCAGCAGTGGCAGCGCCTCCGGCGCCTTCACCGCGCCCAGGGCGCGGATCGCGGACAAGCGGATTTCCTTGTTTTCACTGCGAATCTGCCGCAGCAATGCCGCCGTTGGGCTGCCGCCAACCCCGGTCGCCTGCCAGGATTCCCAGAAGGCGCGCTGTTCCTCGATTTCCTTGAGGCGCTGGAGGCCGTCGCGGGCGGTCGCCGCTACTTTGTCGTCCGGATCCGAAATCGCTGCGAGAAGCGCAGGCACGAAGCGCGGATTCGCCGTGTTGATCATCGCCCGGAGAATCAAGGAGCGATTCTCGATTCGCTCCATTTTCCATGCTCCCAAGAGGCGCTCGGCAGGGTCGAGGACGCGGGAGTGTTCCGCAGCGGTGAGGGCAAGCCAGCCCACGACTGCCGGGTCAGACCAGAGCGGCTCCAAATCCCTCTGAAGTGCAAGGTAAGCAGATTGATCTCTGCGCAGAAAAATCGCGGCTTGAACGCGATACTCGGGCTGGGTGGATTGCAGGAAGATTCTCACGGCCTCCAGTGATTGCTGTGTACCCGGCTGGATCCAACCCCAGGGACCCGATTCGTTAGCAAGGAATTCAGGGTGGATGCTGCCCGCACGCATCATGGCGATTACAGCCTGCGGCGCGCCGGGTGAGGCAGACATGTGTCCCAGAATCCAATCGGCGCGGCTCTCGTCGGTGATGAAGGACAGGACGGGATTCCATGAACCGGCATCTGTGTCACCCAGTAGATGTCGAATCAGATCGCAAGGGGTCGAAACAGCGTAGAATAATTCCAGCACGCTTCGTTGATCTTGCTGATGAATTCTGTCCTGCCCGACGTAGTAGAGGGTACGAATCGCGGAGACAAGGAACCGCCTATCTTCATCACCCAGGGATTGCCAGCCATTCAACAATTCCGTAAGTAGTTCCGGCCCGGCAATGGCCCCGGTGTTGACATATTTTCCTGCTGCCTGAGAACGGATCCGCCACGGGAGCGCAGCATCGAGCAACAGGCTCCGCAGGTCCTCGACGCGGCCTTGCTGAGCCCATCTGTAAAAAACTGAAGACCAGCCTGTGAAATCGGGATAAATTGTATGGATCAGACGCGCGCGTTCGGAGTTGACTTCGTCCGCATGAGCCTCGATCAAATCCTCAAGGTCACCGCGGTCGGCCATCTTGGCATAGATCTCCAAATCGCGCCATAGCGTGGCGCACATCGGGCCTTCATAGGCCCCGATTAGTCTCATTAACAACTCCGGGTAATGCGGCGGTCCCGATGCAAGCGCCCGATCCAGCGCATCGGAGTCATTCAATCCCACAGCGGCCAGAGCCAGCAGACTGCGCATTTCGGCCATGTCGAGCAATGCCTCCGGAACGTCCAACGGGCCCCTCCAGCCGGGCACCGGCGGAGGCGACCATCCGCTCTCTCGAGATCGCTCTTGCCTGACTTCAGGTAAGTAGCGACCAGTCTCGCATGTTGCCTCCAGTTCCTCGAGCACCTTCAACAGATCCATATTGGATCCCCTCGCAGAGATGTTCTGAAGGCGCGTCCAGGCGATTCCTGCCAGGTAACGTGCAACGTCGCTCATCTCGCCCGAGGCGGCGAATGCAGCGACCTCCTCAAGACCGAACGCCGCCAGGTAGACTCGCGCTCGGCGCGCCTGCTCTTTCGGCGCCATACGCTGGATTTCAAGAAGAATCGCGCGAGCGCTCTCGGATCTAACACGCTCCAACCGAGTCAGGAGCAGGTCGAGGAACTGCGGATCTTGCGCCAGGGCTTGCTTCAAGATAAGTTGGTCTGCTTCAGGATGAACCTTCAGGAGGAAACTCGCGACAGCAAAGCGTGCTCTTGATGCACGCTGTTTCTCACTGTGCCCGCACTGGACTATCCAGAATCGCAGCGATTCTTCGCGGGCAGTGAGATCGCCTTCGACAACCGCACCGCCGAATACACTTAGGTATCCAAGGGGCGTCATCTGCTCCGCTTCGCGCAACAAGGCGTCAATGTACTGCCGGTTGGCGATACGCCAGCCGAGGTCCAGTGCCTGTTGGACAAGCGAGGAACTGGCTTGAGCATTCCTCCACGACTCCATCGCATCGAGGATGTAGGGAAGCAAGGCCCTGCCGTATTTGTCCGCCATCCAACTCCGACTGCCCTCTGAATTCACGAGGGTGTCATAAAAGTACTTCTGGAATGCTGGATCGAGGCCGTCCGACTCGACCCCGATGGCAGAACGGAGAATGTTCAACTCCTTCAACACGAACTCCTCGAGCGCCGAGCCTCTTGCACCGCGCTCGATGCCGGGGATCAGCGCGGCGGCTTCCTCGCCGCGGCCGGCTTCGGTCAGCGCCTGCGCGCCGAGCACCAGCACCCACGAAGCCTGACCCGGCACCTGCGTCACCGCAGACTGATCGGCGAGCCCGAGCAGAATTTCCGCCGCCTCGTCCGGCTTGCCGCGCACCTGCCACAGGTGCAGCGCGCGCCGGTAGGCGTCTTCAGTGTCACCATCCCAATTCAAATCCGGCTCGCCCTGCGGCGCGGGATCCTGAACCGGCGCCCCGAAGACCGCCGCGAAACAAAGGAGGAGGAGGTGAATCACGCCTGTATGGACGCACATCCTGCGTCACAGCCGGGTCTCCGCTCCGTCAAATCTTCGTCAAATCCTCCCCGCCTGTCCCGCCGTCGTCAGAGGTCGAAGCGGTACCCGACCCCGCGGATCGTGTGCAAGTGCCGCGGCCGCTCGGGGTCCTCCTCGATTTTCTGCCGCAGCCGGAACACGTGCGTGTCCACGGTTCGCGTCGCCGACGCCGGCCGCGCCTGCCTCCACACTTCCACCAGCAGCCGGTTGCGGTCCAGCGGCTCGCCGGGGTGCGCCAGGAAGAACTTCAGCAAGTCCGCCTCCATCCGGTTCAGCCCGAACCTCCGCTCGCCGCGCGTCAGCGAGTAGGCCGCGAAGTCCGCCTCCACCGCGCCGAATCGAACCACGGATGCGGGCGCGGCCTCGCCCGCGCGCCGCAGGATCGCCCGCAGCCGCAGCACGATCTCGCGCAGCGGCGCCGGTTTCACCACGTAGTCGTCCGCGCCGTACTCGAAGCCGAGGATCCGGTCCGCGTCCTCGCCGCGCGCGGACAGCACCAGCACCGGCAGCGCGTTGCGCGCGCGCCGCAGCCGGCGCAGCACCTCGAGGCCGTCCAGGCCGGGCAGCATCAGGTCCAGCACCAGCGCGTCGAGGCCGCCCTGCTCGGCGCGCGCCAGCCCGGTCGCGCCGTCCGCGCGCTCCTCCACCGCGAAGCCCTCGCTGCGCAGCCCGTCCACCAGGCCCATGCGCAGGCCGGGCTCGTCCTCCACCACCAGCACGCGCGGGTTCACGCCCCCCCCCTCCGGATTCACCCTACCATCCTGCTTCGCCCCCCCTCCGCGGCCGGAAACTCCAGCACGAAACGCGCGCCGGTGCCGTCCGCACCCGCCTCCACGCGCGCGCCGCCGCCGTGTGCCTCCGCCGCCGCGCGCACCAGCGCCAGCCCCAGCCCGGCACCTGCGCTCATCGGCGCGCCGTCCGGCACGCGCTCGAAGGGCTCGAACACGCGCTCGCGCCAATCTGCAGGCACGCCGGGCCCGCGATCCTCGACCTCGACGATCAGCCGTCCTTCCTCCCCGCGCGCGCGCAGCACCGCGACCTTGCCCGCCGCCGCGTACTTGCGCGCGTTCTCGAGCAGGTTGGCCAGCACCCGCTCGAACACCCCCGCGTCGAGCGCTGCGGTCGGCAGCGGCTGCGCGATCTCCTCGCGCAGTTCGATCCCGGCGTCCGCGAGCCGCGCACGGTGCTCCGCCGCGGCCGCGCGCAGCAGCGGCGCCGGATCCTGCACCTCCGGCTCGATCCGGAACGAATCCCGCTCCAGCCGCGACACGTCGAGCACATCCGCAACGAGCCTCTGCAACCGCCGCGCATCGCGCCGCAGCGCTTCATAGTATTCACCCTGACGCGCGGCGTCGGTCACGCGGCCCTCGGCGAGGTTCTCCGCCAGCAGCGCGAGCGACGCCGCGGGCGTGCGCAACTCATGGCTCACGCCGCTGATGAACTCGACGCGCAGCCGCTCGAGTTCGGCCTGCCGCAGCAGCGCGCGTTGTCCGAAGAATCCAACACACAGGAAGGCAGCGGCCAGCACCCAAGAGCCGATCCTTAGGCCTTGCTGACGCCGCGCGATCGCGTCGGTGTACGCCTCCGGCCGCGCGAGCACCAGCCGCCAGCCGCCCGGCAGCCCTGCCGGCGCGACCACCGCGCCTAGCGTGCGGCCGCTGTCCGCGACCGCCTCCGGCTCCAGCACGCGCCACGCCCCGGCGACCGGCAGCACCTCCGCCCACGCGCGCTGCAATCCGGCGCGCAAGGCCGGCTCCTCGAACACCGCGCCGCGCCGCGCCGCGGGATCGAGCAGCGCCCGCATCCCACCGCCCAGCGCCGCGCTCTCGCGCGCCGGATCCTCGGCGAGCGAACTCTGCAAGGCGGAGGCCCACGAGAAGAGCAGCGTCGCCGCCCGCTCCTGGGCGGGGAGATCGGACTCGCCGGTCGCCGTCGCCTCGCGCAAGAAACGCAGTTCGCGCTCCAGGTCCGCGGGGCTCACGGCAATCTCGCCGAGCACCAACCGCTGACGCAGCGCCTCGCGCGTCAACTGCGCGGCGGTCGCGTCCCCGCCGGCTTCCAGGGAGTCCGCAAGCCGGTGAACGGCGAGCAGCGCCAGCGGCCGTCCGTCCAGCAGCGCGAGCGCGTCGTTCTCCTCCGCGACCGCGGCGTATTGAGCGGCAGCCGCGCCCCAGTCGCCGAGCCGCGACGCCGCCTGCCCGGCCAGAAGGCGCAGGCGCGCGCGCGTGGCACGCTCGCCCGGGAGGGCGGCAGCCAACCCCTCGGCGCAGGCCTGCGCGGCCGCGGCCGCTCCGGATCCCCCCCCCTGGCGCGCCTGAGCCAGCCAACCCTGCGCCGGCGTGAAGGCGTCGAGCGGGTCGTCGGCGACATCGTTGACCAGTTCTCGCCCGACCGGCAACGCGCGCGGAGCCAGCAGCCGCCCGCTCTCCTCCCAGCGCACCAGCGCCAGCGAGGAAGGGTCCCCGCGCGCGCCAAGTTCGGCGGCGGCGAGCACCTCGCTGCGCCAGGCACGGCCGCGCGCGCCGAGCGCGGACTCGAGCGCCTCGGCGTCGGCCAGCGCCTGCGCGCGACCGGCCACGCCTGGATCGCGGCTGGACCACCAGGCGACCACAGGCGCCGTCGCGGCCAAGGCCGCGAAGGACATCAGCCAGATCAGCGCCCAGCGCCGGCGGCTCGTCGTGAAGCGCACGGACGCCACGCAGCGATCTTACGCAACTTGCCGGCGCGGCAGGCAGGTGCCGCGCAAGCAAGGCTGCGCGCCCTCGGAGCGGCCGGATCTCCCTCGTCCGCGTAACCCCCTGCCGGGTGGCGGCGCCGACATACGCGGCGATCCGCACTCCGCGTTCCGACCGTCCGAAGAACGCACTTTCCTCTAAGATGGCTGGAGCCAAATTCAAGATGCTTCCCCTCCTCCTCACCGTCCTCTGCGCCGCGCCCGCGCAACTTCCCGAAGATCCCGGCCCCTTCGCGGTCGGCTGGCGCAACGTCCTCTTCCAGGATCAGCGTTTCGGCCAGGGCAACGTGGACATCCGCGTGTACTACCCGGCGGTCGCGGCCGGACAGAACGCCGTCGCCGACCCCAGCGGCGGTCCCTTCCCGCTGGTTGGCTTCCAGCACGGCTGGCTCGGCGACGCCGACGGATATGACAATCTGTGCACGCACCTGGCTTCGTGGGGCTTCGTGATCTCCAGCACCGACACCGAGACCGGGCTGTTCCCGAACACGCGCGAGTTCGCCGAGGATACGCGCGCGTCTCTGTGGTGGATCGAGGACCAGTCGGCGACGCCGGGCGCGTGGCTGGAAGGCATGGCCGATCCAACGGCGATCTGGAGCGCGCTCGGCCATTCCATGGGCGGCGGCACGCTGTCGGAGTTGATCGGCGTGGAGCCGCGCGTGCGCAACATCATCGGCCTGCAGGCCGCGGACAACTCCGCAGGCTACGGCGCGATGGCCGCCTACTCCGGCGCGGCGTATTGGATCGCCGGCAGCGTTGACAACATCGTGTTCCCGCACACGGTCCACGACTGGTTGGAGCGCGCGCAGGCGACCTCGCGGCGCGATCTCTACTGGGAGGTGATCGGCATGGGGCACGGAGGCTGCACCGACGAGGTCGGCACCGGCGACCCGCTGCCCGGGCCCGAGCAGCATCGCCTGCACCGGCGCCTCTGCACCGCGCTGCTGCGGTCCGAGGCCGACGGCGAGGAGGACGCGCTGGGCACCACGCTCGGAGCCGGCGCGGCGGGCGAGCCGCTGGAAGCGGAGAGTTTCTGCGCCGAGCCGCCGCTGTGGGTAGTGGAAGGCGGCGCGTCCATCCTGGTCGGCGCGGCGGCGCGTTCGCTCGGCGGGAGCGGCATCGCGTGGTCGCTCGATCTTGGGAACTATTCCACGCCCTACGGCAACCTCGGCTTCGCTCCGGCGAGCGCGGTTCCGGCATTCTTCGGCAATGCCGGTTTCGACGGCGTGGTCGAGACGGTGATCCCGCCGGAGCCGGCCTGGGTCGGGCGTACGGTGGGCTTCGCGGCCTTCGCGGCCGGCGCGGGCCGCCTGCCCCGCTTGAGCCGCACCGCGCTGGTGGATTATCCCTAGAATCCTCGCCCAATGAAGACGTTCCGCAACCCCCGCGCCGGGCTCGTGCTCGGCGCATTGCTCGCAGGTTCGTGCGCCGTTCCGCCGCCGGCCTCGCAGGACTTCTACCAGCACGTCAACGCGCGCTGGCTGGCCGAGAATCCGATTCCGCCCGAATACTCCTCCTTCGGCGCGTTCCACGAGATTTTCGAGCGCAACATCCTGGTCCTGCGCGAAGTGCTCGAAGACGCCTCGGCGCGGCGCGACGATCCGGCGCTCGACGCCGACCTGCGCCTGGTCGGCACCTTCTGGGCGTCCGGCATGGACACGGCGCGCATCGAGGAACTGGGCACGCTGCCGCTGCAGCCCGAACTCGCGGTGATCGCCGGCGTTTCCTCGCGCGAGGCGCTGGTTGACGCGCTCGCGCACCTGCAACGCGCAGGCGTCGGCGCGGCCTTCGGCGCCGGACCCGAGGCGAGTTTTGTCAACCCGCAGGGTCAGGTGCTGTTCATGATCCAGGGCGGGCTCGGCCTGCCGGAGCCGAGTTATTACTCCTCGGAGGAGCCGGAGAAGGCCGAGATCCGCGCCGCCTACGTCGAGCACGTCAAGAACATGCTCGTGCTGCTGGGCCAGGACGCGGAGAGCGCCGCCGACGACGCTACGCTGGTTCTCGCGCTGGAGACGCGGCTCGCGGCGGTCACGCTGCCGCCGGAGCAGATGCGGGACATGACCAATCTCGTCAACGAAATTTCCTTCGAGCAGGCTGAGACGGTCCTGCCGCATCTCGGGCTGCGGCGCTGGTTGCGCGGGCTGGGCGCGGAGCCCCCTGCGGTGATCAACGTCGCCACGCCGACGTACTTCGAGGGCCTCGACCGCGTTCTCGCCGAAGGCTCGCTCGACGAATGGCGCGCCTACCTGCGCTTCCAGACGGTCAGCGCTTTCGCCGATTACCTGCCGGCCGCGTTCGAGGAGGAGGACTTCGGCTTCAACAGGGCGCTGCTGCTGGGCGAAGAGGAGATGAAGCCGCGCTGGAAGCGGATGCTGAGCGCGACCGAGGCCGCCGCCGGCGAGGCCGCGGGCAAGGCCTTCGTCGCGCGCTCGTTCAGCCCGCGCGCCAAGGTAATGGCCGAGCAGATGGTGGCCGACCTGCTCGCGGCCTACCGCGAGAACATCGAGACCCTCGAGTGGATGGGCCCGGAGACCAAGGCCGAGGCGCTGAAGAAACTCGCCGCCCTGGGCGTGAAGATCGGCTACCCGAGCAAATGGAAGGACTACTCGGGGCTCAAGTTCGAGGAAGGCCAGTTTCTGCGCAACGCGGTGGCCGCGGCGCGCTTCAACACGGCCGACGGGCTCGCCAAGATCGGCAGGCCGACCGACCCGACGGAGTGGGGCATGACGCCGCAGACGGTCAACGCCTACTACCACCCGATGCGCAACGAGATCGTATTCCCGGCGGGCATCCTGCAGCCGCCGTTCTTCAGCGAGGAGATGGACGTGGCCGCGAACTACGGCGCGATGGGCGCGGTGATCGGCCACGAGATCACGCACGGTTTCGACGACCAGGGCAGCCAGTTCGATGCCGGCGGCGTATTCCGAGTGTGGTGGACCGAGGCCGACCGCGCCGAGTTCGAGCAGCGCGCGCAGCGGCTGGTCGAGCAGGCCGACGCCCACCGGCCGATCCCGGAGGTCAGCCTGAACGGCAAGTTGACGTTGGGCGAGAACATCGCGGACCTCGGCGGCCTGAAAATGGCCTATCGCGGACTGAAGATCGCGATGCAGCGCTCCCCGGCGGGCGAGTCCGGCGGCCTCACGCCGGAGCAGCGATTCTTCCGCGCCTGGGCCGTTGCGTGGCGCGAGAACTCGCGGCCCGAGTCGGTGAAGATCCAGGTCGCGACCGACCCGCACGCGACCACCGAATTCCGCTGCAACGGGCCGCTCTCGAACCTGCCCGAGTTCGCGAACGCCTTCGGCGTGAAGGAGGGCTCGCCCATGGCGCGGCCCGCCGATCTGCGCGTCGTGATCTGGTAGAGAGCCTTTAGGCGCACAAGGCGGAGAACCACTGGATCAGCCGGTTCTCCGCCCACCAGCGATCCTCGTCCTGCCAGTCGGGTTCGCGGGCCGGCGCGGCGGCGTAGAACCCGTTGTGCCCGCCGTGGCGCGTGACCAGCACGCGCAGGTTCGCGCGCGCGTGGAGGCCCGCGTAATCGCGGCCGTTGTAGGGCACGAGCGGATCGTCCTCCGCGTGGATCACCAGCCCGGGCAGCGCGATCTCGGGCAGCACGCGCAGCGCGCTGGCGCGGTTGTAGTAGTCGTTCGCGCTGCGGTAGCCGAAGGACGGCGCGGTCCAGAGGTGGTCCAGCGTGTAGAAGTCGCGGAATCCGCGCGCGGCGTCCCACGGATAGAGGTGCGGGTACAACGCGGCCTTGCCCTCCAGGGCGCGCCGGAACCCGCGCAGAAAATTCTGCATGTAGAGGCGATTGATCACGCCGGTGTGCATCGCGCGGCAGCAGGTCACCAGATTCAGCGGCGTGCTGACCAGCGCAATCGCGCGCACGTCGGCGGGCGGCCGCCCCCCCCATTGCGCCGCCGCGTGCGCGAGGATCGAGCCGCCGATCGAAAAGCCGGCGACGCCGACCTGGCTGCGCGGATGATGCATGCCGATCCAGCTCACGAGCGCGTCAAGATCCTCCGTGAGCGCGGCGTTGTACAATGTCGGGGTCCGGTCCCAGGTGCCGCCGCAGTTGCGGATGTTGAGTCGCAGCACCGAGAATCCGCGCGCGAAGGCCTTCGCCGCGGTGCCGAGCATGTACGGCGAGCGCGCGCTGCCCATCAGCCCGTGGATCAGCACCAGGACCGGCGCGTCGGCGTCCTCCTGCCAGTTCATCTCCACGCGGACCGAGGTCTCGTTGTCCACCGGCAGCCAAAAATCCTTGCCCCCGGCGGCGAATGCCGCGTGCCGGCGCGGCAGTTTGGCGCCCGCGATCGTCATCGCGTGTCGGCCGCGCAGCAGCGGGTGGGGATAGAAAGGCGGGAAACGCAAGGGAACCGGGTCGGGACGCAGAAATCCTACGCCGAACCGGGGCCCCGCGTCGTGAATCTCACTCGGCGGGAGCGGCCGCGGCGGGGCGGCTGGCCCGTTCCTCCGCGATCCGGCGGCAGCGCGCGGCGCGCAGCCGGTCGCCCGACGCGGCGTAGATCTCTGCGGCGCGGCGCCACAGCCGCGGCTCGCCGCCGCCGGCGCGCAAGGCCTCGGTGACGTGCCGGGCTGCCTCCGCAAAGCGACCGCAGCGGAAAAAGCCCCAGGCCGCGGTCTCCCACGCGCCGCTGTCGCGGCGGACCTCGTTCAGGTCGCGCAGTGCGAGTTCGAGCGCACGCTGCGGATCGCCGCCGTGATCGAGCCACATTTCCGCGAGTTCGCGTGCGTGGCCGAAGTCGCCGCGCGCGAAGTCGCGCTGCACGTCCGCCTCGCAGCGCGCGTACCAACCGCTCGCCTCCCCGGCGCGTCCGAGCGCCTCCAGCGTCTCGCCGATCTGCACGAAGTGCGCGGGCTCGGGCAGTCGCTCGACGAGTTCCGTCAGAATTGTCAACGCCTCGTCGGCGCGGCCTTGTTCGGTCAGCGCGCGCGCAAGCCCCTGCGCCGCGAAGCGCGACCGCGGGTCGAGCGCGATGGCCTCGCGGAAAGAACGCTCCGCTGCGTCGGCGCGGCCGCGGCTCTGCTCCAGCGCCGCGAGCATGCAGATGCACCAGGCGAGATCCTCGGCGGAGGCATCGAGCAAGCGGCCGGCTTCCAGTGCGTCGCGGAAATGGCGCTCCGCCTCGGCAGCACGGCCGCGCGCCTCCGCGGCGAGGCCGAGCCGCGCGAGGCTTGCGAGCGTTTCGCCGCGTCCGTGCAGCATGCGCCACGCGGCCTCGGCCTCGGTCAGGTTGCCGGCGCCGAAGTGGACGTCGCCGAGCAGCGCGAGCAAGGCGGTATCGTCCGGCTCGATCCGCAGCGCGGAGCGCGCGGCAGCGAGCGCGCCGTCGAAATCGTGCCGCCCGAGGCGCGCGTAGGCGAGGCCGTTCCAGGCCGACGCGCTCGCCGGCTCCAGCGCGAGAGCCTGCAGATAGAGGCCCTCCGCCTGCTCGAGCAACTCATGGACGCCGCCGCGGCGGCCCTCGCGCAGCAGATCATGACCCCGCCGGGTGAGGCCGGCGGGGTCATCCTGCACCTGGGAGAGAATGCAGAGGATCGCGAGGATCACGGCTGGAAGGGCGCGCCGAGATACGGGAAGGCCGGCAGGAACGCCGCGTCGTTCGAGAACACGCCGTCGTTGACATGCTGCTGGTTGAAGATGAAGAAGAACAGCGTGTCAATCACGTCGTCCGCGAGGTTGCGGCCGTTCGGGTAGGCGACCGGCTGGGTCGGGTCGTACTTCATGGTGTCCGGCACCGCGACCGAAGCGAGGATGTCAATGTTCGTCTGGTCGGTGCCGAGCGCCTGCAGGCTCGCGACGATCGCTCCGGCGAAGTCCGTGGCGTCGTCGGCCGGCTCGCCGATGTTGAAGAGGTCCTTCAGGTCGAAGGGGATCAGCGCGGTCGAGATCGCGGGGTTGCCCATGCGCTCGATCTGCTCCCACTCGCCGAAGCCCTTGACCAGCAGGCCGTCGGCCGAGCGGCGCAACTCGCCGTGCCGGCGCGCGGTCTCGCCCCAGAACTGCAGCGGCGTGACGCCTCCGCCGGGCACGAGATGGGCGGGAATCTCGGCCACGATCGCCGACACGTTGAAGCCGGCGAAGCCGTCGCTGCCGCTGAAGCCGCCGGTGCCGGCGAGGAAGCGGTTGAAGCCGACCACGTCGAAGTAGAAGGGATCCTCGCGCGGGCCGCAGAAGATGCGGATGCCGTCCGTCGTGGTGGTGATGACCGGGGTCTTCGCGACCGGCTCGGCCGTCGGCAGAGTGACCTCGCCGCTGACCGTGCGGCCGTTCGGCAACTCCATCGTGAACTGCTGCGTGCCGCCGCTCGCGACGCGCTCGCTGAAGGTGAAGTGTGCGAAGGAATCCTCGACCGCGTCGCCGGTCTCGTCGAAGTAGAACGAGCAACGGACGTTCGGCGAGAAGTGGAAGTTGGTGTTCTGGGAGCGCGCCGTGAACCCGTTGACGGTCATCACGAGCACCATCGCTCCAGGATTCTCCGGGCTCGGGAAGGCGTAGATGTCGGCGATGTCGGCTGCGGCATCCTCCTGGATGAGCGGCGCCTCACGGTGGTCGCTGGCGAGCAGCGTTGCGGCGATGCCGAGCACGAGGCCGGCGGCGCCAAGGGGAAGAAGGTTGCGGATTTTCATGGGTAAGCGGGCCTAGGGGCCTCACTGACAGACGCGAAAAAGTTCCGGCTGGATGCGTCTACCCGGTGGGAAGAAAAATGCGAAAATCGCGCATCCGGGCTGCCCCGCCCGCGCGTCTTTCATCAGGGCGACTGCCTTGCTCACCCCCCCCGCTGCCGCCGCCGACCGCGACCATGATCGCGCCTTGCTGGCGCGTATCGCCGGTCGCGATGCCGACGCCCTCGGGGACTTGTTCGACCGTTGGGCGCCGCGCCTGAACGGTTACCTGCGCCGAATGCTCGGCAGCCCTGCCGACGCCGAGGACGCACTGCAGGAAGCCTTCGCGATCCTCTGGACGCGCGCTGCCCAGTTCAATCCGGAGCGCCACGACCCGGCGCTGTGGATCCTGCAGCAAGCGCGCTGGCGCGCGCTGGACCTGCTGCGCGCGCGCGGGCGCGCCGGGAACGTCGCCACGCAACCCGAAGATCCGGATCCCGGCGAATCCGATCCCACCTGCGACGCCGTGGTACACCGGGACCGCGCGCGCGCGGTCCGCGCGGCACTGCGGCGTCTTCCCACCGAACAGAGCGATCTGCTCGAACTCGCGTTCTACGGCGGTCTCTCGCACGGCGAGATCGCCACGCGGACCGGGCAGCCGCTCGGCACCGTCAAGACGCGCATCCGGCGCGGCATCCACCGCCTGCGCGAACTCCTGCCCAACCTGAAGGAATCCGCATGAACCTGCGCAACGTCGGTCCTGACTTTCACTCCTCCGGTGCGCCGGAGGAAGCCCCCGCGCTGTACGCCGCGGGCGCAATGGATCCGCGGGAGGCGCAAGCCTTCGAGGAGCACCTGGCCGCCGGATGCGTCCGCTGTTGTGAGGCTCTGAAGAACCTCGAGACCGCGGTGGACGCGCTGCTCGCGGGCATTGAGCCGGTGGCGCCGTCGCCGGCGACGCGCGCGCGCGTGCTCGAGGCGGCGAACGCGCGACCGTGGACCGCATGGAGTCCAGATCAGGCGCGCGGCGGGCTGTTCACGCTGTCCGCGGCCGCGCAAGGCGAATGGCAGCCGACGGGATTCGCGGGCGTCTGGGTGCGGCGCCTCTTCGTGGACGCGGCCAACGATCGCGTGACCGCGCTCTTCAAGTTGGAGCCTGGAACCTCGTACCCCGCGCACCGCCACGCTGGACCCGAGGAATGCCTCGTGGTCGAGGGCGACCTGCACGTCGGCGATGAGGTGCTGCATCGCGGCGATTACCAGCGCGCGGCGGCCGGCTCACAACACCCCGTGCAGAGCACGGCCGGCGGCTGCGTGCTGCTGATCGCCGGCTCGATGCGGGACGAGTTGCTGCGCGACTGCGCCTGATCGTCACACGTCGCGCCGAGCGGTCGCGAAGTACTCCTCGTCGGTGAACGAGTCCACCTGAATCGCCTCGTCTCGTGCGCGCTCGGCGCGCGCGAGCAGGTCCGCCTCCTCGCGCGTCAGGACGGTTTCCTGCACCGCTCGCGCCACCAGTTCCTCGAAGGGGAGCCGAGGCAGACGTCCCTGCTTGACCGCGCGGCGCAAGTTATGAGCGATTTCCTCGGCGCGGTGGCAGAGCCGGAAAGCCTCCTCGAGACGGGCCAGCGCCTCGTGCTCGCCGCGCGGGCGGAAGCCGCCCGCAGTCAGCCGGTCGCGCTGCGCGCCGGGGGTCTGCAGCGCCTCGGCGACCGCCTGCCCGTCCGCGTCGCGCGGCCCGAGCGAGAGCGGGTTCATGCGCGACCACAAACCGACCGGTCCGCGGAACAGCCACGACGCGGCGGGATGCCCGAACTCGCGATGAATCCCGTCGAAGCCCTCCTGCATGCGCGCGAAGGCGTGATCCATCGCCCAGCGATAGAAGGCGCGATCCTCGCGCGGGCAGCCATCGTCGTGGAAACGCTTCACCACGGAGGAAGCCAGGTACATCCATGAAAACACGTCGCTGAAGCGGCCGGCGAGCGTTTCTTTGCGCTTGAGGGCCGCGCCGTGCAGCGCCATCGCGAGATCGGCGGTGGCGGCGAAACTGGCCGAGGCCCACGCGAGTTTCTGCAGGTCGCGGCGCACGGCGGCGGGGCCGGGCACGCGCGCGGCCCACCCGCGCGTCAGCGACAGCACGACGCTCCGGCACAGGTTCGAAGAGACGTGGCCGACGTGGCTCCAGAACGCGGTGTCAAATGCATGCAGGTCGCGGCGCTCGAGCGCCAGGATCTCCTTCTGGGCCCAGGGGTGGCAGCGGATCGCGCCCTGGCCGAAGATCATCAGCGTGCGCGTGAGGATGTTCGCGCCCTCGACCGTGATCGAGATCGGCGCAGCGATGTAAGCGTGCGCCAGAGAGTTGCGCGGGCCCATGCTGATCGCCGCGCCGCCGAGCACGTCCATCGCATCGCTGAGGCGGGCGCGCAGCGTCTCGGTGAAGTGGTACTTGGCGATCGCGCTGACCACCGCGGGCTTCGCGCCGCTGTTCAGCGCGCCGCAGGTGAAGCGCCGCGCGGACTCGAGCAGGTAGGCGTCGCCGCCGATGCGGGCCAGCGGCTCCTGGATCCCCTCGAAGCGGCCGATCGCCACGCCGAACTGCTTGCGCACCGCGGAATACGCGCCCGTGACGCGCGCCGCCATCTTGACGCCGACGGCCGCCTGCGCGGGCAGCATGATGCCGCGGCCCGCCGCCAGTTGCTCCATCAGCATCCGCCAGCCCTGGCCGGCGCGCTCGGGCCCGCCGATGAGCGCGTCCGGGCCGATCACGACGCCCTGCCCCTCGAAGGGGCAATTGATGAACGGCACGCCGAGCGGGTCGTGGCGGAGGCCGCGCACGATGCCTGGCGCGTCCTCCGGGATCAGCGCGCAGGTGATGCCCGGCGCCGGTCCCTTGCCGAGCAGATTGTCAGGATCCTTGAGTTGGAAGGCCATGCCGATCAGGTTCGCGCGGCTGGCGAGCGTGGTGTAGCGCTTGGTCCAGTCGAGCCGGATCTTGATCGCACCGCCCGCGTCCCTGAACACGGTGCCGGCGGCGCGGATGCTGCCGGCGTCGGAGCCGGCGTGCGGCTCGGTCAGCGCGAAACAGGGAATCAATTCTCCGCGCGCCAGCCGCGGCAGCAGCGCGGCCTTTTGCGAATCGGTCCCATAGTGCACGAGCAGTTCGGCCGGCCCGAGCGAATTCGGCACCATCACCGTGATGCCGAGCGGCAGCGAGCGCGACGACAGGCGCCCGATCACCTCGCTGATCGCGAAGGCCGAGAACGCGAGCCCGCCGTACTGCTTGGGGACGATCATCCCGAAGAAGCCCTTGTCCTTGAGGAACTGCCAGACCTCCGGCGGCAGGTCGCGCCGCTGGTGAATCTGCCAGTCGTCGCTCATCCGGCAGACCTCATCTACCGGCCCGTCGAGGAAGGCCTGCTCCTCGGCGGTCAGCGCGGGCGCCACCTCGGCGAAAAGCCGCGTGAAGTCGGGGTCGCCGGAGAACAGTTCGCCCTCGAACCAGACCGTGCCGGCCTCCAGTGCCTCGCGCTCGGTCGCGGAAATGGTCGGCAGCAGGCCCGCGCGCGCCAGGAACCGCATTAGCGGGCTGGTCGCGGCCGCGCGGCGCAGCGGCGCGAGGTTGAACAGCGCCGCCAGCGCGAGGAAGACGATCCAGAGGACCCAGTGAGCGCCGGCCAGGAACAGCCAGCCGGCGAGGAAGGCGGTCCAGGCGATCAGCGGCAGGCCGAAGAACCCGAGCGCGAGCACGCCGAGAACCAGCAGGAGAAACAGGATCATGGGGTCATGCGGCTCCGAACATGCGCAGCGCGCGAGCGACCGCCTCGTCGTTCATGCGCTCCGCATCGAGATGGGAATCCATGCGCCCGGAAAGGCGCAGCGACACCGCGCCGTGCAGCAGGCACCACAGCGCGTGCGTGACGAGGCGCACGTCTTCGCCGGGGCGTAGGAAGGGCCTCACGGTCTCGGCGAAGAGTTCGATGTTGCGCCGCGCGCGACGATACTTCTCCTGCGGGTAGCGCGTCAACTTCGCCGGATGCAGCAGGAACATGACCTCGTAATACTCGGGATTGGCGGCGCCGAACTCCAGGTAGGTCCGGCACAGCCGGCTCAATCGCTCCGAGGGGGGGGCGCCGGCGGCGTCGGCGGATTCGAGCGCAGTCGCCAGCCGCTCCATGCCCTCTTCGATCAGCGCGTGGACCAGCGCGTCCTTGTTCTGGAAGTGGAGGTAGATGCTGGTGGCGGTGACGCCAACGCGCCCCGCCACCGCGCGCATCGAGAGGTGCGCGTAACCGTGCTGGATCAGTTGCCGGCGCGCAGCGTCCAGCAGGTCGCGCCGCAGATCCCCCCCGGCGCCGCGGCCCGGGGGGTCGTCGGATCCGGCGGAAGTGTCCGAAGCCCTTGCCATCTCACCTTGTACGGCCTAGAGTTTACAGCGTTAATCTCCTTCCGCAAAGGAGACGCCGACCACGCCCCGATGCTCGCCTTCGCCGCCCGGCCAGATTCCCCGCGCCTCGTGCTCGCAGCCGGGGTCCGCACGCCCTTCGTCAAGGCCGGCGGCGCCTTCGCCAGGGAGGATGCAGCGCACCTGGGAGCGCTGGTGGCGCGCGAACTGCTCGCGCGCACCGGCGTGGACCCCGCCGCGCTGTCCGAGGTGATCGCGGGCTGCGTCGGCCCCCCCTTCACGCAGGCCAACATCGGGCGCGTGATCGCGCTGCGTGCCGGCGTGCCGCGCGCGGTTCCTGCGCGCACCGTCGCGCGCAACTGCGCAAGCGGCTTCGAGGCGGTGACGAGCGCTGTGGCCAACCTGCGCGCGGGTGTCGGCGACCTTTATCTGTGCCTTGGCGTCGAGCACATGAGCGGCTACCCGCTCGCCTACAACGAGGAGGCGACGGCGTTCTTCGCTGGAATGATGAAGGCGAAATCGGCCGGCCAGCGGCTCGGCGCGATGCTGAAGTTTCGGCCGCGCATGCTGAAGCCGCGCGTGACGTTGCTGGAAGGCCTGACGGACCCGACCACGGGGATGATCATGGGCCGCACTGCGGAAGTGTTGGCGCGCGACTGGAGTCTGACACGCGAGGAGTGCGACCGCTTCGCGCTCGAATCGCACAGGCGGGTCAAGTCGGCGCGCGATTCCGGGCGGCTCGCACAGGAGATCCTGCCGGTGCTGCCGCTGGGCGCACGCGATGGCGCCGCCGCCGCGCAGCACGACGACGGCGTGCGCGACGATCAGACTCTCGAAGCGCTTGCCAAGTTGAAGCCTTTCTTTGAGAAGCCGGATGGCATCGTCACGGTCGGCTCATCGAGCCAAGTCACCGACGGCGCGGCTGCGCTGCTGGTGTGCCGCGAAGATCAGGCGCGCAGCCTGGGACTCAAGCCGCTGGCCGCGATCCGCGCCTTCGCGTGGGCCGGACTGGACCCGGCGCGCATGGGATTGGGCCCGGTGCACGCCAGCGCGGCCGTCCTCGACGCCGCCGGGCTCGATCTCGCACGGATGGGAGTGGTGGAGATCAACGAAGCCTTCGCCGCGCAGGTCCTGGCCTGCGAGCGCGCCTTCGCCAGCGAGAAGTTCGCGCGCGAGCAACTCGGCCGCACAGGCGCCGTCGGCGCACTCGATCCGGCGCGCACCAACCCCAACGGCGGCGCGATCGCGCTCGGCCATCCGGTCGGCGCGAGCGGCGCGCGGCTGCTGCTGACCTTGGCGCTGGAGATGCGCGCGCGTCGCGAAGAGTTCGGCCTCGCGACGCTGTGCATCGGCGGCGGTCAGGGGGGGGCGATCATTCTGGAGGCCGTCGCATGAAGTGGGACCTGCTGCCGACGCCGGAGGGCGCGCCGCCGCCGGGCTCCTGCGTGCGCGTCGAGCGCCCGGAACCGGGTCTCGCGGTGCTGGTGCTGGATCCGCCGCACCGCAAGATCGCAGTCTTCGACGCGCCGCTGCTGCGCGACCTGGATCTCGCGCTCTCCGAACTGGAGAAGGACGCCTCGTTGCGCGGTCTCGTGCTGACCGGCCGCGAGCCGCTGTCCTTCGCTGCGGGTGCCGACGTCGAGGCGATCGCGGGCTTGACCGACGCGCGCGTCGCCGAGGAGATCGTCGCGCAGGTACACGCGCTGTTCCTGCGCCTCGAGCGCCTGCCCGCCCGCAAGGTGGCTGCTGCCGGTGGTCCGGTGCCGGGCGGCGCCTGCGAAATCTGCCTGTGCTGCGACGCGATCGTGCTGGCGGACGACGAGAAGACGCGCATCGGCCTGCCCGAGACGCTGCTGGGCATTCTGCCCGGCTGGGGCGGCACGCACCGGCTGCCGGAGCGGATCGGCCTGCCGGGTGCGCTCGACGCAATCCTGACCGGGCAACTGATGTCCGCGCGCAAGGCGCTGAAGGCGGGAATCGCCGACCGACTCGCTGCGCCGGAGAATCTGCGCCGCGTCGCGATCGAAATCGCAATGGGCCGCGCGCCGCTGCCGCGCCGAGACCGCGGCTGGACGAAATGGGCGGTGGACCGCAATCCGCTGGCGCGCGCGGTGATCGCCTCGCAGGCGCGCAGGCAGGTGCTGGCGAAGACGCGCGGGCACTACCCCGCACCGCTGCGCGCGCTGGAGATGGCGGCAGGTGCGTCCGGGCGTTCGCGCGAGGCGGCGGCGCGGCTGGAAGCGCGCGCGATCGGCGAACTGATCACCGGCCCGGTCTGCAAGAGCCTCGTGTCCATTTTCTTCGCGAGCGAGGCGGCGAAAAAACTGGGGCGCGGCCCCGAGGGCGCACCGCCGCGCGCAACCGAGCGCGCCGCGGTGATCGGCGCCGGCGTGATGGGCGGCGCGATCGCCAGCCTGCTCGCCGAGCGCGGCGTGGAGACGCGGCTCTCGGACCTCGACCGCAGAACGGTGGACGCGGCGCTGCTCGTGCACCGCAAGGACCTGCGCAAGAGCGTGCAACGCAAGCGCCTGCGGCCGCACGAGGCCGACGCCGCGGCAGACCGGCTGGCCGGCACGACCGCGATGGACGGGCTTGCGCGCGCCCAAATCGTGATCGAAGCGGTGGCCGAAAGGATGGATGTCAAGCGCGCCGTGCTCGCACGCCTGGCCGCCGCAGTGTCGGCGGACTGCATCCTTGCCACCAACACCTCCTCGCTCTCGGTGACCGAGATCGCGCGCGAGGTGCCGCACCCGGAGCGAGTGGTCGGCATGCACTTCTTCAACCCGGTGAAGAAGATGCCGCTGGTCGAGGTGGTCAAGGGCGAACGCACCAGCGGCGCCGCCGCGACCGAGGTCGCCGCGCTGGCGCTGCGCCTCGGCAAGACGCCGGTGATCGTCAAGGACGTGGCCGGCTTCCTGGTGAACCGGCTGCTCGGCCCCTACCTCGACGAGGCGGTGCGGCTATTCGCGGCCGGCGCCGATCCGGCGCGGTTGGACCGGTTGATGCTCGACTTCGGCATGCCGATGGGGCCGCTGCGCCTGCTTGACGAGGTCGGACTCGACATCGCCGCGCACGCAAGCGCCTCCCTGCACGCCGCCTACGGCGAGCGCATGACGCCCTGCGCGGCGGTCGGCGAACTGGCCTCGCCGCAGCGGCTGGGTGTCAAGACCGGCCGCGGTTTCTACGAGCACCCGCCGAAGGGCAAAGGCGAGCCGCGTCTCGCCGCCGGACTCGCGCGCTTCCAGAAGGACGCGACCGCCCGCGGGCTGTCCGACCAAGAATTGGTGGATCGCATGGTGCTGTCCATGGCGAACGAGGCCGCGCGTTGCTTGGAGGAGGGCGTCGTCGCTTCGGCGCAGATGCTCGACCTCGCGACGGTCTTCGGCATGGGCTTCGCGCCCTTCCGCGGCGGCTTGTGGCGCTGGGTCGAGTCCGTCGGCCGCGCCGAGGTAGCGCGCCGCCTCGCGCGCATCGCCGCCGCGCCTGACGTCGCCTCGCGCTCCGGCGGCTGTGCAAAGTTCGCGCCGGCTCGCCCGCTGCGCGTCGCGTGAACTTCGTCTAGGGCGACGCTAAGCCGAAGCCCCTACTCGCCGTATTGCTTCAGGCGATGTCGCACGCCAGAAGAAAAAAACACCGGCACCGATGTTCCGTCGGTGCCGGTATTCCCCGCTCCGGGTGCCGGTGGCTGCACGGTCCACAGACCCTGATTCGAACCGTGCGCCGGCATCCAGCCGGGGTGAAGCGCAAAGGCTTCCAGGAGACACCCTGCTTACGCCCTCCCGCGCGCAGCGTTGGGAGAATCAGGCGGAAGGATTCGGATCTTCCGGCGGCCGCTGGGCGGCATCTTGCCGGGCGCGGCGGTGGTTCATCAGGTCGCTCAAGATCAGCGCGATGCCAAGGAACACCAGAATCAGGCCGACGAATTCCGGCGGGCCGTCATCGGGAAGGCCGTCATCGTGAGTCTTGCGGTCGGCGATTAAAAACGCGGCGCCGATCGCCAGGCAGATCAGACCCCCGCGGTATGGCTGCTTGCGCTGCCTGGGAGTCGTCGGCTCGTCCGCGAGCATCCGTTCCAACATCTTGGGGTCCTGGCCCGATTGCGCCATCCTCTCCATGGTCCGGTAGCGCGCCTCCTTGTTGCGGTTGTCGAAAAAGAACCAGGCGATCGGAATCAGCAGGACCATCACGATCGCGACGATGGGGATCATCAACTTCAGGGCGTCATTCATTGCGGATTCGACCCCGGGATCGCACCGCCGGTTGCGGCGGTTCTCCCATGAAAAAAAGGGGGCGGCGACCGAAACCCTGACCCGATGGCCGTCGCCCCCCTCCCGTTTCCGGGATTGTCCCTAACTTCTATGCTCCTTCCATGAGTCGTAGAGGCTCATGGCGAACCCGAAGAGCGCGACTCCGGCGAATCCGGCGATCATGATCGCCGCGGGGACCAGTTCCACGGGTGTGCTGCCCTCGGGGAGAGGGAACAGCGCAAGGAAAACGTTGAGCAAAGCCTCCATGTGAGCGATTCTTTTTCCAGGGGTTGGGGGTCTGCCGTTGAGAAATACGCGCGCCCGCGCCGGTTGCAGTGGTATTTTTTCGATCCTGTCCGCAACCGACGCGCGTCCGGAGCGGTCCCAGCCCTCGACGCTGGACCACCTCGCCCACCTCCAAGCGGCGGATTTCCTGCCGATGGACGCCGCGAACGCCCGGCGTTTCGTGGAGACCTTCACGCCGGTGATCGCTGCACAGGTCGCGCGATTCCGTCTGCCTCATGATCTTTCCCAGGATGCGGTGCAAGAGACGCTGCTGCGCGCGCTGCACGGTCTCCCGCGCTTCCGCGGGGCTTCACGCCTTACGACGTGGATTTACACCATCGCCTTCCGCGAATCCGTGCGCGTGCGTGAGAAGTGGCGCGACGGGGCCGCGGCCGGCGGGCAGCCTCCAGGCTGGGAGCCGGAGGACGCGCGGGCCGCGGAGCGCGCGTTCGAGACGGCGTCCGACGCCGAGGACCTCGCGCGGCTGCGCAAGGCCATGCGGCGGCTTCCCGATGACCAGCGCCTCGTCCTGGGTTACCATTACCTGGAAGGGATGTCCGTCGCCGAGATTGCCGAACTGATGCAAAGCACCCCGAACACCGTCAAGTCGTGGCTGAAGCGCGGGCGCGACGCGCTGCGTTCGCTGCTCGGCGTGACCGACGCAGATCCGGAGGAGAGCGCCACCCGTGCGTGACCGCCGGCTCGACGAATTGCTGCGCGACGCGCGCGCTCACGGCGACGCGCCGCGTCCGGGGGAAGTGCGCGCATTGCAGGAGTCGCTGCTGGCGCGGTTCGCCGCCGAGCGCGCGGACCGGTCGGCGCCCGCGCCGCGGCGCGCACCCGCGCTCGTCTGGCTGGAACGCGGCTCCGTGATCGCGGCGGCGCTGGGAATCCTCGTCGCCTGCGCGGATTGGTTCGGCAGAATGTGGGCGAAGGCCGACTCCGCGCTCAACTCCGCGCTGCCGTCCGCACCCGAGGGCGGCTGGGTCGTCGCCGCGGCAGACCTGTTCCTGGCGCAACCGTGGCTCGGCGTGACGATCCTGCTCGGATTCTCGCTCCTCTGCATCCCTCCGGTGCGCCAGAACCTGCTCGGCGACCTGCGTTGAGCGCCGACGGGAGCGAGTGCGACGTCCTCGTGATCGGCGGCGGGATCGTGGGCCTCGCCTCGGCGTGGCAAATCCAGAAGCGCCTGCCCGGCGCACGCGTCACGGTGCTGGAGAAGGAGGGCGAAGTCGCGACGCACCAGACCGGGCACAACAGCGGCGTGATCCACTCCGGGATCTACTACAAACCCGGGTCGAGCAAGGCGCGCAACTGCCGCGAGGGCAAGCGCCTGCTTGAGAAGTTCTGCGCCGAGGAGCGCATCCCCTTCGAGACCTGCGGCAAGGTGGTGGTCGCGACACGCGAGGAGGAGTTGCCGCGGCTGGCGACGCTCGCGGCGCGCGCGCGCGCGAATGGCGTGCGTTGCGAGCAGATCGGGCCGGAGCGGCTGCGCGAACTCGAGCCGCACGCTGCTGGCCTCGCCGCGCTGCACGTGCCGGAGACCGGCATCGTGGACTACGTCGAGGTGTGCGACCGGCTCGCGCAGCGCGTGATTGCGGGCGGCGGCCGGGTCGTGTTCGGCGCGCGCGTGACAAAAGTCGGATCCGGCGCTTCCGGCGTGCGCGTGCGCACCGGCGTCGGCGAGTTTGCGGCCAAGGCCGCCGTCAACTGCGCCGGCCTGCACAATGACCGCGTCGCACGCGCGAGCGGTGCGCGGCCGATGGGACGGATCGTGCCGTTCCGCGGCGAGTATTACGAAGTCAAGCCGGAGGCGGCGTACCTGTGCCGCAACCTGATCTATCCGGTGCCCGACCCTGCCTTCCCCTTCCTCGGCGTGCACTTCACGCGGATGATCGGCGGCGGCGTCGAATGCGGGCCAAACGCGGTGCTGGCGCTGGCGCGCGAGGGCTATTCCTGGGCGCGCATCAACCCGCGCGATTGCGCGGAGACGCTGTTCTACGGCGGTTTCTGGCGGCTCGCGTGGCGGCACGGGCGCACCGGCCTGGGCGAGGTGTGGCGCTCGTGGTCGAAGGCGGCGTTCACGCGCGCCTTGCAGCGCCTGATCCCGGAGGTGCGCGCGAAGCACCTGCACGCGGCGCCGGCCGGCGTGCGCGCGCAGGTCCTGCTGCCCGACGGCGGATTGGTGGACGATTTCCTCTTCGAGGAGCAGGAGCGCGTGGTACACGTGCTCAACGCGCCTTCGCCTGCCGCGACAAGTTCGCTGGCGATCGGCGCGGCGGTGGCGGAGCGCGCGGCCGCGCGGCTCGGCGCGATCTAGCGCAGCGCGCCCAGGCGAGGCCGCAGGCGGGAAGCAGGGCTCAAGATGCGGGATTCCAGTTGCGGACCCGGTGCGGTTATGCTCCGCACGAGGTCAACTCACCATGATCACCCCTACCTTCCTCCTCTCCACGCTGCTGGCGCTTGCGCCGGTCGCCGCCTCCCAACAAGAAAAGCCCGGCGCACAGCCCGCCGACGCCGGCGCGGCGAAGGTCGAAAAGACCTTGCTGCCGCAGGCCGCTTGTCCCTTCTCGGGCAAGGCATTCGAGAACAAAGATCACTTCGTGGACTACCAGGGCCACCGCATCTACTCGTGCTGCGAGAAGTGCGTGCCCAAGATCGCGGCCTTCCCGGATTTCTTCATCTACAAGATGTACGGCGAGGGCTTCGCGCCGGAGAACATCCAGACGACGTGTCCGGTCAGCGGCGAGACGCTCGAGGACCGTGACAACTTCGTCCCGGTCGGCAGCATGAAGATCTACACCTGCTGTCCGAAGTGCGTGAAGAAGATCCAGGCCGACCCGGCGCGCGCGATGGACACGCTGCACGGCCGCAAGCCGCAGGCAACCTGCCCGATCGAGGGCAACAAGATCGAGGGCGCCGATGGTTTTGAATTCCAGGGCGCGTTCATCAAGACCTGCTGCCCGGAGTGCCTGGCGAAGTTCCAGGCCGAGCCCGAGAAGTACCTCAAGGCGATGGCCGATCGCAAGGAGTTCGTCGAGCAGAAGTCGCCGGTGTGCGCGGTGCATCCGGGTGAGAAGATCAAGGAGCGCACCTTCTTCACGACCGCCGGCCCGCTGCGTTACTACTTCGCCAACAAGGAGTGCATGAACCAGTTCATGCGCGACCCGGCGAAGCACGTGCCGGCGCTGCGCGGCATCGTGCCGGGCGCGAAGAAGAACAAGGAGGGCCAGCCGGGGGAGAAGCCGAAGGAACCGGCGGGCACTGCAGGTCTCTGATCCGCGGTGAGAACCGCAATGAAGCCGAGTTTCGCCGAGACACTGCGCTACTGGCTGAAACTCGGCTTCCTCTCTTTCGGCGGGCCCGCAGGCCAGATCTCGATGATGCATGAAGATCTGGTCGAGCGACGGCGCTGGGTATCGGAAGGCCGCTTCCTGCACGCGCTGACCTACTGCAACCTGCTGCCAGGGCCCGAGGCGCAGCAACTGGCGACGTACTGCGGCTGGTCGCTGCACGGGACCTGGGGCGGCATTGCGGCGGGCACGCTGTTCGTGCTGCCCTCGGTGTTCATCCTGTGGGCACTGGCGTGGATCTACGCCGCGCACGGTGCGGTGCCGTGGGTCGGCTCGCTGTTCCACGGGCTCGGCGCCGCGGCGTTGGGCGTGGTGGCCTTCGCGGCGCTGCGCATCGGCCGCAAGACGCTGAAGGATCCGATCCTGTGGGCGGTCGCCGCGGCGGCGTTCGCGGGGATTTTCTTCCTGAAGGTGCCCTTCCCGTGGATCGTGCTCGGCGCGGCGGCGATCGGCTTCGCGGGCGGCAGACTGGCGCCGGCGCGCTTCAAGATGGGCGGCGGACACGGCAAGGCCGGCGGCGACTCGACTGACGTGGAAGCGGCACAGCCCCCCCCTGCGCCCGCGACGCGCGGCGCCGCGCTCGCTCACGCGGCGCGCGTGATCCTGACTTGCGGCGCGCTGTGGTGGGCGCCGGTCTTAGCGGTCGCCGCGTGGAAGGGCTGGGACTCCACCTTCGCGCAATTGGGAATCTTCTTCAGCAAGGCCGCGATGGTGACCTTCGGCGGCGCTTACGCGGTGCTGCCCTACGTCGCGGAGCATGCGGTCACGCAGCACCATTGGCTCACCGAAGCCGACATGACCGCGGGCCTCGCACTGGCCGAGACCACTCCCGGACCGCTGATCATGGTGGTGCAATTCGTCGGATTCCTCGGCGGCTGGAACGGCAGCGAAGGACTGCCGCCGCTCGGCGCCGCAACGCTCGGCGCGCTGCTGGTCACGTGGGTGACCTTCCTGCCCTGCTTCCTGTGGATCTTCCTCGGCGCGCCGTGGATCGAGCGCCTGCGCGACTTCCCGGTGCTTTCCGCCGCGCTGACCGCGATTTCAGCCGCAGTGGTCGGCGTGGTGCTGAATCTCGCGGTCTGGTTCGGGATGCGGCTCGCATTTCCAGCCGGCATCGGCGCCGGCCTCGGCGCGGCGGACTTGTTCGTGCTCGCGGTCGCACTCGGCTCCTTCGCGGCCCTCGCCTGGGGCAAGATCCAGATCCACTGGGTCGTGTTGCTCGGCGGCGCGCTCGGGCTCGCAAGGTGGGCGCTCGGCTAGCACCACGAGGAAAAGAACCATTCCGCCCCGGACGCGGTCACCTGTGCGCGAAGGGTTGGAATTCCGATGTCCTTGACGAGTTGCAACAGCCCGCTCTGGTGGCGATCAGCAACATGAAGCGTCGCTCGAGTCAATCACTACATGTTGAATTCGGCCATGGCTTTCTCCTTCGGTCGTTGTTCCGAGTCGTCCAACTCACGAAAGGCGACCCATCTTGCCGCTCTGGTAGTCCGCAATTGCCTGACGAATCTCCGCCGGACGGTTCATCACGAATGGGCCCTGACCGACGATAGGCTCGCCGATCGGCTCACCGCAGAGGAGGAGCGCGGTCGCATCCTCGGCGTCCTCGATCCGGATGCTCTCTCCAACTCGGTCGAAGAGCGCCACCTCTCCCTCGCGGATCGCCTGGGAAGCATTGGCGCGCAGCGCGCCGCGGAGCACGACGAGCGCCGTCGTGTAGCCGTCCGGCAGCACGAGGTCCTTCGCCGGGCCGCCAGGGAGGCGCAGGTCCCACACTTGAATCGGCGTGAACGTCCGGGCGGGGCCCTTTGCGCCCGCGAACTCGCCGGCGATGACGCGCACGGTTCCGCGGCCATCTGGAAAACTCACCACCGGGATCTCGCGGTCGAGGATGCCCTGGTAGCCCGGCGCCGCCGTTTTGTCCTTCGCCGGAAGGTTCACCCAAAGTTGCACCATTTCAAACAGGCCGCCGCGCCGCGCGAAGTCACGACCGTGGAACTCCTCATGCACCAGACCCGAAGCCGCAGTCATCCACTGCACGTCGCCGGGGCCGATCCTTCCGCCACCTCCCGACGAATCGCGGTGTTCCACCTCCCCTTGGTAAACGATGGTCACCGTTTCGAAGCCCCGGTGCGGGTGCTCACCTACTCCCCGGCGCTTGCTCGTCGGCGTGAACTCCGTCGGCCCGGCGTAGTCGAGGAGCAAGAACGGATCAATGACCGGGCCAAGGTTCGAGTACGCGAAGAGCGTACGCACGGGGAACCCGTCGCCCACCCAGTGGCGATCCACGCTTCGCTGGATGCAGCGAAGTTTCTTGGGCTTGCGCTCACTCACCTGTACCACACCACTCTAGAGATAGGGATCTGCCTGCCGCAGGAAATTCTGGACGTAGCGCTGAACCCCCTCCTCGAGGGGGGTCGGCGCGGCCGTGAATCCCGCCGCGCGCAGGCGCTCCATCCGCGCCTCGGTGAAGTACTGGTAGCGGTCGCGGATCTCCGGCGGGGTGTCCACCCACTCGATGCGCGGCGCCTGCCCGAGCGCGGCGAAGACCGCGTGCGCAAGATCCAGGAAGGACCGGGCCTTGCCCGTGCCGAGGTTGAACAGGCCGCTGAGGCGCGGGTGGTCGAGCAGCCACAGAATCGCCGCCGTGCAGTCCCCCACCCAGACGAAGTCGCGCATCTGGCCGCCGTCCGGCACGTCCTTGCGGTGCGAGCGGAACAGCCGCGCCGCGCCGCCACCGTCGCGCACTTGCCCGAAGACCTGGTGTACGACGCTGCGCTGGCGGCCCTTGTGATATTCGTTGGGTCCGTAAACGTTGAAGAATTTCAGGCCGACGCACTGCGGCGGGAGCGGTGCGCTCGCGGCGCGCAGGCGGGCGATGCGGCGGTCCACCAGGTGTTTGGACCAGCCGTAGGCGTTCAGCGGGCGCAATCTCGCGAGCGCTTCAGGCGAGCCGTCGTCGTTGAAGCCGGCGGCGCCGTCGCCATAGGTGGCCGCAGACGAGGCGTAGATCAGCCGCACGCCGCGGACCGCGCACCATTCGACCAGATCCAGCGTCAGGCGGACGTTGTTGGCGACGATCGCGTCCACGTCGCGCTCGGTGGTCGTCGAGATCGCGCCGAGATGGAAAATCGCCTCGATCTTCCGCGACGCGCCGTCGAGAAAGGTGAAGAGATCCTCGGGTCGGACGACGTCGGCCAGTTCGCGCTGCGCGAGGTTGCGCCAGCGCTCGTCGCTGCCGAGCCGGTCGCACACGACCAGTTCGCCGCGTCCCTCCAGCGCAGCCAGCAAGTTGCTGCCGAGGAATCCGGCGCCGCCCGTCACCACGAACATGCGCGGGATTCTAGCGGTGCCTTATCATGCGTCCGTGGGCGGCGACAACCCGTTTCAGGATCTCTTTGCCCGGCACGGGATCAAGGGCGCGGGTACCGATCCTGCAGCGGAGGCCGCGGCGAAGAAGGTGGCGGCCGACGCCGCGAAGCCCATGAGCGAGATCGTGCTCGGCTATGAGCGGCGCGCAGGCGGCGGCGCCGTGACTACCGTGCGCGACGTTCCGGCGCACCTCCGCGCCGTCCTGCTGGCGGATCTCAAGCGCGGGCTCGGCTGCGGCGGCGCACTGGACGAAGCCAAGGGCCTGATCGTGCTGCAGGGCGATCACCGCGAGCGCCTCGCAACCTGGTTCGAGAAGCAGGGCACGCGCGTGCGCGGCGATCGCGGCTGAATCGGATTAGCGTTGCCCTAGCATCGGCATCCACGAATTCAGGATGCTCATGTAGACCGGGCGCCAGAAGTCCTCGCGCGAGGTGCCCCACTTCGGGTCAATCTTGACGTGCGTGATCACTTTGCCGTCGTCGCCGACGATCGCGATCAGCCGCTCGTTGCCCTGCATGCGCCCCATCACGCGGAACACGCCGGTCGGCACGCCGCCGACCTCGCGCGGATCGCGCTTCTGGCTGCCGGCCTGCGCGAAATCGCCGCCGGCGCCCGCGACCAGCAACAGGCCGATCGGGACGTCCTTCTTCTCGCCGTCGTTGCCGCCGCGCGTTGCAAGCGCGAGATCCTTGACGCCCTTCACGGGTGCGCCGGCGACGATCAGGTTGTCGGCGAGCGACGAGATCATCAGGGCGCTTTCGTCCACTTCGTGGCCGCGGCTCTTGCCTGCCTGATTGATCAGGTTCTTGACGGCCTCCCGCAACTGGGAATTCGCGCTGGCGAAGCGTGTCGCGGCGGCGGCAGGCTCCTGCGCGAGGGCCGGAGCGAAGGCGAGGGCGCCGGCAAGGCAGAGCACGAGCGGCAGGTGGAAGCGTCCGGAACGAGTGCTGTGGCGTTGCGAGTAGATCATGTGCCGAGTGTAACCTCGGCGCTCATTACGCATGAGCGCGCCCCCCGTTGGCAGCCCTCCGCGGCGCGGCAGCGCCGTGCGCGCGGCGTTCGCGCTGCCGGTGGCCTTCGCCGCGGCCTTCGCGATCGCGGGCTGCCTGATGCTCCTCTTTCTCGTCGCGCCGACTTTCATCCGCAAGCGCAGGACGGCGTGGGTACACGCGTGGGGGCGCGCGATTCTCGCGATCTTCGGCGTGAAAGTGGAAGTCCAGGGCGCGCGGCATCGCACGGCGCCGGGCGCGGCGCTGATTTTCTTCAATCACGTCAGCCTTCTCGACTTGATGGTGCTCTCCACGGAGTGGGCTGACGACGCGACGGTCGTCTACAAGCAGGAATTTCACCGCGTTCCGGTGATCGGCTCCGTGATGAAACGACTGGATCTGATTCCGATTGACCGCGCCGACCGCGAGTCGGCGGTGGAGAGCATGCGCGCCGCGGCGCGGCAGGTGAGGGAGCGCGGCGCGAAGGTGTTCATCGCGCCGGAAGGCACGCGCTCGCGGCGCGGCGGCCTGCAGGAGTTCAAACTCGGTCCTTTCCACCTCGCCATCGAGACCGGCGCGCCGATCGTGCCTGCGGTATTGCGCGGCATCGGGGCGCTGAACCCCGTTGGCTCGTGGCTGATCCGCGCAGGCACGGTGCGCCTGGATTATCTGGAGCCGATTTCGACCGCCGGATGGCGCGTCGAGGACGTCCGCGAGCGCGCGGAGCAGGTGCGCGCGGTGTTCCTGTGTTATCTGCCGGCGGCCGTCACTGAATCTCGGTGATGCCGAGGCTGGACATGGTCCAGACCTGCATACCGGCGCCCGGGATGGGAATCACGGCCTTGCTGTAGAGCGTGGTGCCGGCCAGCGCGGGGTTGTTGGGGATCTGCACGGTGATGGTGCCGACGCCGTGCGCGTCCAGCGTGCCGCGGAAGAGGCCGGAGAGCGTGGTCCGCAGCAGCGAATCGTTCACCAGGAAGGTGCGCCAGCCGTCCACTTTCTGGCCGCCGGCGCCGTCGAAGGATTGGGAGAGCAGCAGGGTGAAGTCGTGCAGCGGCGCGCTGGAGATCATGACCTTGGCGGCGAGGATCTCGCCGGGGTGGACCGTGTCCGGCACGTCCAGGGTCTTTAGGCCGAGGATGACGATGTGCCAGGGTCCGTCCGTATTGCCCGGCTGGTCAATGGAAAAGCCGATGACTAAGGCTGCGAATTCGCTCGCGCCGTCACGGTCAACATCTCCCACGCGGAAGCGATTGTTGAAAGAAGCGTTCTGGAACAGATCCGGATACCACGGATCCAAGGTCGAAGGCTCGATGGACCATCCGAGGACTCGACCGGAGCGAGCATCAAGATGGAGATAGCGGTTCTGTCTCTGGTAGGCTCCGGTCGTGGATCGAAACTCGTAGTCCACACAGGCGTCGAATCCGACGGGATCGCCGGGAATCGCGGTCACGAAGACCGAGTAATGAAGTGAGTCTAATTCAAATCCGGAAAGTGGATTAGGCAACTGGATACTGCTTGCCTCCGAGGTCCAAAGAAGATTGCCCGTTGCGCCATCCAATAGGACGGCTCGCCTGCCTCCGAAACTCACCTCTCCGGAGAGTGCCAGTAATACCTCGGAGACCCCATCTCCAGTCAGATCAGGGCCATCCGAGCACGGGAAAAGCCCCGCAGATCCCGATTCCTCGTGCCGCCAGATTCGTTGGCCGGTGATGCCATCCAGTGCGATCACCACTGCGCTGATCGGTCCGCCGAGCCACCGCGGCCAGCAGGAGATCACGTCCGGCGAGCCGTCGCCGTTCAGATCCGGCCAGGGCTGCACGTTGGCGCCGCGGTAGCGGGTGTACTCCGTTGCATCGAAATCGAGATCGCGCCAGATCTCGGTCAGAGTCTGGCCGTCCAGGAGCGCAGTGATGGAACCGAATGATTCCTCTACCTGGACGACCACTTCATCGAATCCATCTCCGCTGATGTCCGGGAAACGGAGAAAATTGCTGTAGGGCTGTGCGGCAGTTGCAAGGACGGTGTCATTGGGCAGCCAGGTGGAGATGCGGTTGTTCTGGTAGGCTTGAGTCAGAAGCAACCGGCCATACGGGCTGTTGAGAATGGATTGCTGGTATCCGCTGGAAGAGAGCTCATAGGTTCGGCCTGCGAACTTCTCGGAAACAACCTCTTCCCTGAAGTGGACTCCTGATGTGAAGACCACCATTCCTTGCCAGAACACCCCCGCGCTTGCCGGCGCGTCAATGTAGGCGGCAGAGAAATCCGCGGTGAGGTCGCCATCCAGATCGCCGAGTGAAGTGGGAGCGTGCCATCTGCGATCAACGCCGGACTGGTGAGAAATGGCCGGGATGACGTCCCTGACCACCCACTCACGATCGGCGTACGGAGTGGTGGTGATCGCCTGTTGCCAGGCGATCACGAGAATGCAGAGTGCGGGAGGAAGCATCAATCCTGCTCTCCTCCCTTGTCGCGGTCGGTGGTTGACATGGCAAATCGCGCAACGCCTTGTGCGCGGCGGTGCGGGCTAGAGAATTTCGGTGATGCCGAGGCTGGACATGGTCCAGACCTGCAGGCCGGCGCCCGGAATGGGAATCACGGCCTTGCTGTAGAGCGTGGTGCCGGCGAGCGCGGGGTTGTTGGGAATCTGCACGGTGATCGTGCCAACGCCGTGCGCGTCCAGCGTGCCGCGGTAGCGCCCGGCGAGCGTGGCCTGCAGCAGCGAATCGTTCACCAGGAAGGTGCGCCAGCCGTCCACCTTCTGGCCGCCGGCGCCGTCGAAGGATTGCGAGAGCAGCAGGGTGAAGTCGTGCAGCGGCGCGCCGGGGATCATCACCTTCGCCGTCAGGCGCTCGCCGGGGTGGACCGTGTCCGGCACGTCCAGGGTCTTGAGGCCGAGGATGGCGATGTGCCAGGGGCCACCCTGGTTGCCTGGTTCATCGGTGGAGAAGCCGAGGACGAAAAACGCGACTTCGATGCAACCGTCGCGATCCAGGTCGCCGACCCGGTAGCGAAGTGCGACATTGCCACTCGCGATCGAGTCCGGATACCAGGGCTCCAGGGTTGCAGGCTCGATGGACCAGCCGAGAACGCGCCCGGATCGGGCATCGAGATGCAGGAAGCGGTTCGGCCGGTCAGTACCGCCTGTTGTGGACCTCAAAGTATAGTCAACGCACGCGTCGTAACCGACCGGATCACCGGGAATCGTAGTGCTGAAGACTTGGTAATAGGTTTCGTAATAGGCGTAGTTCGGCAGCGGGGGGGGGGCCAGAAGGGCCATGCCGACGGATTTCCACAGCGGAACACCCGTCGCGCCATTGAGCATGACCCCGGTGCCGGCTCCATAGGTGGTCCCGGCGACCGTCATCAGCACTTCGCTGATGCCGTCCCCTGTCAGATCGGGCACGTCCGCGGCAGGGAAAGCTGCTGCAGAGACAGGTTCCTCATACCTCCAGATTCTCTGACCTGTGACGCCATCCAATGCGATCACCACTGCGCTGATCGGACCACCCAACCACCGCGGCCAGCAGGAGATCACGTCCGGCGAGCCGTCGCCGTTCAGATCCGGCCAGGGTTGCACGTTGGCGCCGCGGTAAAGGGTGTACTCCGTTGGATCGAAATCGCGATCGCGCCAGATCTCGGTCAGGGTCAGCCCGTCCAGGAGCGCAGTGATGGCACCGAGTGGTTCTTCTACCTGGACAACCACCTCATCGAATCCATCTCCGTTGATGTCCGGAAAACGGAAATATCTGCCGTAGGGCAGCGCGGCGGTTGCAAAGATGGTGTCATCGGGGAGCCAAGTGGAGATACGGTTGTCCTGGTAGGCCTGCGCCAGCAGCAGCCTGCCATACGGGCTGTTGAGAATGGATTGGTCCACTCCCAAACTGGAGAACGAATAGGTTCGACTTGAATACTTCTCGGAAACAATCTCTTCCCGGGTGTGAACGCCCGATGTAAAGACCGCCATTCCTTGCCAGAACACCCCCGCGCTTGCAGGTTCGTCTATGTACCAGGCGGCAAAATCCGCGGTGAGGTCGCCGTCCAGATCGCCGAGCGGGGCAGGCACGAACCACCTGCGATCCACGCCGGTCTGGTGGGAGATGGCATGGATGACGTCGCGGACCACCCACTCGCGATCTGCGTGAGGAGAGGGCGTGATCGCCTGTTGCCAGGCGATCACGAGTATGCAGAGAGCGGACGGCGGCATCAATCCTGCTCTCCGCCCTTGTCGCGGAGGTCGGTAGGCATGGAGTTGCGCGGCATATTCTGAATGTCGGCGAGATCCTCGCCGGTGAAATCAAGCCCGGCGTTCAAAAAGTTTGCGACCCTGCGGAGAGTAATGTCGGAACCCTGATCCATGTACCACTGGTCAGGGAAAATTCCGCTCGGCGAACCCTGGTAGATCGGGTTCTTGTCGGTGTAACTGAGCATCCCGAAGGAACCGTTCGTCAGGAGCGCCCGGATGCTCGCTACGTGCGGCTTGTCATGGTTCTCGATGTGCGAACCGGTCCCAGTGCCCAATCCATTATCAGTGGTCCACTCTGCCGCGCCAAATGGATCCAGATTCGGCCCGAAATCCGTGCTTGCACTCCTGGTGTCGAAGATCGAATGCACGAACATCGTGTTCAGGTACTCGCCGCCCACCGGATCGTCCCGGTAGTAGCGATAGGCCACACCGGCGTTCAACTCCTTGATATCCACCGAGAACGCGGGATTGTTCACGATGGTCGAGTGTACCACGGGAACCAGCAGGGTCGGGCCGGTTTGCAACAGGTCGAAGCGTCCCAGTTCCGCGTAGTAGCCGCCCAGTCCGAATCCCCAGACGTAAGAGTTGACGATCCGGCACGAAGCGGCCGAGAATTTCTCGACCACGTCATTGAAGCCGACCATGCTGTTGCCTCGGGCGCGCACCAAAACGCCGTAGCGGCCGCCATTCGCGCTGATCGCGCAGCCGTTGATGTAGCCCTGACCCTGGTGCGGCAACGCGCCATCCGTCGGCTTCGCGCCGTTCTTCACCAGACTCATCTGACCGGTCGAGGTCAGGTCCCGCGTGCCTCCGACCATTGCGCCCTTGATCTGCGGGTAATTGGCATGCTGGGCTCCCGCATCCAGCACAATTCCACTGCCGCCGTTGCCGTGAACCCCGGTTTGTTTCATGCCGAGATAGAGTCCGTTCGGAACGGGCGCCAGGCCGGTGCCAGGCGAGAAGCAAAGCACGCCGTTGCCAAGGTTGTCCCGGATCAGCGCCCGATTGGTGAGCAGCGACAGGTATCCCAGCCGCGCGACCGCGTGTACTGCACTGTATAAGATGTCATCCGAGGATGATGCGTTCTGAACGCCGGTGCGCCGGATTTCCGCCTGACCATGGATGTTGACATGCCCGCGAGTGTCCTCGCCGACTTGGGCGTAGATTCCGGCGGCACGAAAATCCTCGATGATCGTCCCGGTGACTTCCACGGAGAAGCGGTTGGCGTAGTTGTTCACGGTCCCTCCGCTGTTGTTCAGGCCTTCCGCGATCGCGTAGATTCCCACGTCCCAACCGCGATCGGTATTCAGCGCGGCGTTGCCGTCAAACACGCCGCCGGAGACCTTGAGGTCCACGGCGGGAATCAGGTTCTGGCTGAAGGTCGGCGTGAACTCCAGACGGGATACATTTCCCTTGGTGTGGACTTCCACGAGTCGTGAGAAGACACCCGAACCGCCTCCAGCGGACGAATACTGCACGATGTCACAACCTTCGGTCGAGAGGCTGATGGGGGCAGTCGGATTCAGGAACCCGCTCTGGAACAGTCCGCTGACCTCGAGATTGACGATCTCTGCGGTGATTAGCGGATTGGCGGCGGCCGTGGTGCCTTCGGATTTGAACCGAAAGCCGACCCGACAAGGCGTGTACTGGATGGGCGTGTGAGTCGTGTAGGAATAATAACTGTCCATGACGGTGCAATTCACGATTCCCACCTTGATGTCGTCGGAAGCCGTCGCGCTCACGTCAACTGCCACGCCGTTGCCGACGAACTCACAGTTCTGGATGAGCACTTCGATGGATCCGGTGGCAGTGAATGAGAAGGGCGTATCTCCTCCCAGGAAACTGAAGCCTTCGATCTTGGCGGGACCGGAGTAGCCGGGTTGGGTCGCGTCCACGAATGTGAAGAACGGCGTGGTGGTTGGAGCGGATGCCCAGGAGCCGAATGTCGTAGGTGCGTTCACAAAGGGCTTGATGTACTCCTTGACAATGATGCCGGGCTTGATCACGAGAGGCAGAACCTCGGTCACGCCGCTGATCACGTAGATATCGCCAGTCTGACTATTCAGCGGAATCCTGTTGCAGGAGATATTCAGTGTGTAGCCTCTGACGTTCATCGAGGCAGCGCGTACTTCAATCGCGTCCAAGCATTTCTTGATGCATCCAGCACCCTCGAAGAGTTCGATCAGGTTGCCGCTCTGCTCGTGGTATGAACACCCGTACTCAGCGGCTAGGAGTTCTTGGGGGGGGGGGGCCGCGGCGGCCGCCAGAAGGAGTGAGGTGAGGTGAATCATGATAGTCACACCGTACCACGGGCAATCTGGCCGTCAAGGGGGCGTGTGATCTTGCCCCGTCACGGAGTGTCCGGAACGGCTGGTTTCAGCGAGCGGCACGATATTTGCACAGGAGGGTCAGGACTTCCACATCCCCCCCACCGAGCCCTCGCCGACGATCCGCAACGGCTTGCCGCCCGGGACGCATAGATAGCGGTCGAGATCCACGACACCGGCGGCAGCGAGCACCTCCTCGTCGAGCAGGCACTTGCCCTGCACCGCCGCGCGCGGCAGCGCGAGGATCGCGAGCACCGCGTCGGCCAGGATCGCGGGCTTGCGCCACTGCTCCGGGCTGCCGAGGCCGAAGTTGATCGTCGCGAAGGACTCGATCGCGGTCGCCGGCCACAGCGCGCAGGAGCGCAGACCGGACGCCCCGCACTCGGCGGCCAGCCCCACCGCGAGCAGGCTCATGCCGAGTTTGCTGATGCCGTAGGCGACCTTGCCGGCGAGGACGCGCGCGTCGAGCGGCGGCGACATCTGGATCACGGTGCCCCCCCCTGCGCGCAGCAGGTGCGGCAGCGCGAAGTGCGTCGCGCAATAGGCGCCGCGCACGTTGACCTCGTGCACCAGGTCGAAGCGCTTCGGCGGCGTCTCGGCGATCCCGCGCCAGTGCAGCGCGCCCGCGTTGTTCACCAGGACGTCAATCCGGCCGAACTCCGCGGCCGCGCGCGCGACCATCGCCTCCACTTCCTCGGCGACCCGCACGTCGGTCCGCACCGCCAGCGCCCGGCGCCCGAGCGCACGCACCGCGTCGGCGGTTTCGTGGATCGAGCCCGGCAGCCGCTCGCGGCCCTGCTCGCTCTTCGCGGCGATCACGACGTCCGCCCCCGCACGCGCCAGTGCCAGCGCGACCTCCTTGCCGATGCCGCGGCTCGCACCGGTCACGATCGCGGCCTTGCCGCGCAGATCCGGCGCCGGGAAGGGCGGGCCCTCAGGCACCCGGCTTCCCCGCCGCGGCCTTCCGGCGCGCGATCTCCTCGTCGCGCAGCACGCGCCGCAGCAGTTTCATCATCGAGGACTTCGGCAACTCGGACCGGATCTCCCACAGGTGCGGCACCTTGTAGGCCGCCAGTTGCTCCCGGCACCACGCGTCGAGTTCCTTGACGTCCAGTTGAACCCCCGGCTTTGGCACCACGAAGGCCTTGACGTTCTCGCCGCGCTTCTCGTCCGGGATGCCGATCGTGCAGGCCTCGAACACCTTGGGGTGCGCGATCAGCACGCGATCAATCTCGTCCGGATAAACATTGAACCCCGAGCACAAAATCATGTCCTTCTTACGCCCGACGATCTTGAAGTATCCGTCCTCGTCCATCACCGCGAGGTCGCCGGTATAGAGCCAGCCGTCGCGCAGCATCTGCGCGGTCTCGTCGGGCCGGTTCAGGTAACCCTTCATGATCTGCGGTCCCCGCAGCAGTAGTTCGCCCGCCTGCCCGGTCGCCATCGTCTTGGCCGAATCCTCCGGGTCCACGATCTTCGCGTCGGTGTCCGGCACAGGAATGCCGATGTGGCCGATCTTGCGCAGCCCGCGCAGCGGGTTGACCGTGGCGACCGGCGAAGTCTCGGTGAGGCCGAAACCCTCGGCAATGATCGCGCCGGTCATCTTCTCGAAGCGCCGCTGGACGTCCTCCGGCAGAGGCGCGCTGCCGCTGAAGCAGTACTTGACGGACGACAGGTCCAGTTTCTCGATCCCCGGATGCTCGATGATCGCGTTGAACAGCGCCGGAACCGCGGGGAACAGCGTCACGCGGTGCTGCACCAGATTCCTCACCATCAACGGGATGTCGCGCGGGTTGGTCTGCAGCACGATGGCGACGCCGCCGGCGACCGGCCAGATCGTGCAGATCGTCAACCCGAAGATGTGGAACATCGGCAGCGCATTGAGCATGACCTCGTGGCCCGGGTCCAACCCGGTGAACCACGCCGAACACTGCTGCGCGTTGTACGAGAGGTTGCGGTGCGTCAGCAGCGCACCCTTCGACACGCCGGTGGTCCCGCCGGTGTACTGGATCACCGCGACGTCGTCCATCGCGACGTGCGGCGTGGGCGGCGCCGCCGGAGCCGACTCGAGCAGCCGCCGAAAGCCGTGTACACCGGGCTCCGCGTGCCATTTAGCGGTCATCGGCGGTTTCATGCGCTTCAGTTTCAGCGGCGCCAGCAGGTTGAGCGGAAAACGCAGGAAGTCCGGGATCGCCGTGACGATGTAATCATTCACCGGAAGTTGGCCGCGGATCGCGCGCAACTTCTGAACCCACAGCCAGTCCGCGGTGATCGCGACGCGGCAACCCGCGTCGTTCCACTGGTGCTCAATCTCGCGCGGCGTGTACAACGGGTTCGTCATCACCGCCTGCGCGCCGAGCCGCTGCACCGCGAAGAAGGCGACCACCGTCTGCGGCAGGTTCGGCAGGTGGATCGCGACCGGCGTGCCTTGCGCGACGCCGAGACCGTTCATCGCCGTCGCGAACCGGTCCACCTTCTCTTTCAGTTCGCGGAAAGTCCAGCGGCAGTTGAGAAAGACGAGGCCGGGCCGGTCGCCCCATTCGCGCGCGGCGCGTTCCAGCCAGTCGTACACCGGCACGTCCTCGTAACGGATCGAGACCGAGACGCCGGGCTCGTAGTGCCGGTGCCAGGGACGCGGGTCCATGCGCCCCAGAGTAGGCGGCGCAGCGCTACTGGACCACGCCCGCGAGCACGTTGCTGACCTTGCCCGTCTGCGCTGCCTGCAGCCAATAGGCGATTCCGGCGGCGCCAGGCGGCACCGCGATGCTCCAGGAAACGAAGCCGGCCGCATCGGTCTGGCTCGGACCGGCGAGCAGGAAGGGCGCGGCGAGCCCGAGGGTCACGCCGAGTTGCGGGATGTCGGTCGCGCCGGGACCGGTGGTCGAGGCGGCGAGCCACGCTTCCGCGAGCGGCACGCCGGCGCCGAGGTCCACGATCGCGACGGTGCCGGCGACGATCGGTGCGGAGGTCAGCGTCGAGTCGCCGCCCGGTCCGCCGCTGCCGTCGTAGCCGTAGATCTTCAGCGCGTAGTTCTGCCACGTGCCGGTGGTGCCGGGATCCTCGTCCGCGATCACGACGGTCCAGGTGCCGGCGCTGTCCTCGCCCCAGTCGCGCAGCGTCGTCAGCACGTAGTTGACGAAGTCGTCCTGGCTGTCCGTGCGCTGCTTGGTCAGCACGGAGTTCGTGCCGTCGGGCGAAGTCAGCGTCACCGCGAGGTCGCCGATGTAGTTGTGATCCACGTTCAGCACCAGTTCGACGGACTCCACGACGAACGCAGCGGACACGTCGAAGGTGCGGGTGACGCCGTTGACGTCGTCGTCGGGCAGCGCCGCGTTGACGGTCTGCACGCCGCTGTCGAAGGACTGCTCCGCGCCGACGTTGGTCCAGTTCAGCGCCAGGTTCACCGCGGCGGTCGCGTCCACTGCACCGAACCCGTAGTTGACGTTCACCTCGCGCCCGACGCCGTTGACGACCCAGTTGGAGTTGGACGGATCGCACTTGCGCGCGCTCGCGACGAGGATGTGCTGCACGTCGCGCCAAGTCAGCGCCGGGTTCGCCGACAGGATCAGCGCCACGACGCCGGCCCCGAGCGGGCTCGCCGCGGACGTGCCGCCGAAGTTCGAGGTGTAGCCGCTGGTTCCGGACGTGGTGTAGATGCCGCGCGTGCCGCCGTCGGACTGCGCCACGCAGAACATCGAGGAGCCCTGCTCGTTGTAGCCGGAGCGGCGGTCGCCGTCCGTCACCGCGCCGACCGCGATCGTATAGCGGCTCGAAGCGTAAGGGTCGTATTCGACGCGGTCGGCGGTGCCGCCGTTGCCCGCCGCCCAGGTGAACACCACGCCGAGACCGCCCCGCCCCAGCAGCACTGCGTCGCGGATCGCCGCCGACTCCGCGGACGTCCAGTTTGCGAGCGTCCCGTCGTCAATCGGGCCCCACGAGTTGGTCTTGATGTCGTTCAGATCGTTGCGGAAGCCGAAGGCCGTGGCGTTCTGGCTCGCGAAACCGAAGTACATCTTCGACCACTGCGCGGCGTAAGCCGCGCCGACGCCGCCCTGGTTGTTGCCCTCCACCGCCGCCGCGATGCCCGCGCAGGAGGTCCCGTGGCTGTCTCCGCCGCCGCTCTGGCTCGCGGTCGAGTTGTAGTTCGCCGCGAGATCCGGGTGCGTGCTGGTCACGCCGCCATCCACGACGCCGACCACGACCCCCTGCCCGGTCCACCCCGCGTCCCACGCGCCCTCCACGTTGGCGTCCGCGACGCTGTTGGTGGTGTTGCGCAGATGCCACTGGTTGGTGAAGCCCGGATCCGAGGGCAGGCGCGTGCTCCACGGGCGGCGTGCATCGAGATAGACCGCCGCTTCGCCGTACAGCGGCACGAGTGCCTCGCGCAGGCGCAACGCGTCGCGCACGCTGGCGCAGCGCACCAGCCAGAAATCGTCCACAGTTCCCAAGGGCTCGACCGTCGCGCCCGCGAGGTCGGAGGCGATCGCCGCAAGCGTGGCGGGATCTGCGGTCTCCGCGATCAGGCGGCCGGCCAACCGGTAGCCCGGGGTCGGCGCGGGCGCGATGCCCGTCTTGCCGGCCAAGTCCTCGTTCGAGCGCGCGGCGTCCGATTCGGCCGCGTCCGGATCGGCCACGATGAACAGGCCGCGGTCGAAGCCGAGATCGGCCCACAGCGGTTCGTCACGCGTGATCGAGGAGACCTGGAAAAGGAGGGCAAGGATGGCGAGCGCGAGCATGGGATGTTCCCCGATCCTATCCGACGGATCCGCGCCCGCGCCGGTTCCCTACTGCACGACGCCCGCAAGCACGTTGCTGACCTTGCCCGCCTGCGCGGCCTGCAGCCAGTACGACATCCCCGCCGCGCCGACCGGAACCGGCAGGTTCCAGCAGACGGTGCCGAGCGCGTCGGCTGACGTCGGACCGGCGAGCGGGAACGGCGAGGACAGCGCGAGCGTCACGCCGAGTTGCGGCACGTAGGTCGAGCCCGCGCCGGCGGTGGACGCGGCGAGCCAGGTCGCGGCGTTGGGAACCGCCTGCGCGAGATGCAGCATCGCGGAGGCGCCCGCCATGATGGTGCCGGAGGTCAGGACGGAGTCGCCGGAGCCGCCGCTGCCGTCCCAGCCTTGCACGCGCAGCGTGAAGTCGGTCCAGGTGCCGGTGGTGCCGTTCGCGAGGTCCGCGACCTTGACGGTCCAGGTGCCGGCCGAATCCTCGCCCCAGCAGCGGAAGGTCGTCAGCAGATAGCCGACGAGGTCGTCCTGCGAGTCCTGGCGCTTCTTCGTGAGCAGCGAGACGGTTCCGCCGGGCGAGGTCAGTTCGATCTGCAGGTCGCCGACGAAATTGTGATCCACGTTCATCACCAGTTCGACGGTCTCGACGACCATCGAGGTGGCAACCGAAACGCTGCGCACGACGCCGGCCGAGTTGTTGTCGGGGATCGCGGCATTGACCGCCTGCGCGCCGGTGTCGTGGGTCTGCTGCGCGCCGAGACCGGTCCACGTCAGCGCCCTGTTCACCGCGGCAGTCGCGTCGAGCGCGCCGAAGCCGTAGCCGTAGTTGACCGTGCGACCGGAGGAGTTGACGATCCAGTCGGCGTCGCCGGCGTCGCATTGGCGCGCGCTCTCCGCCAGGATGTGCTGCATGTCGCGCCAGGTCAGCGCTGGATTCGCGGAGAGAATCAGCGCGCCGACCCCGGCCGCGAGCGGGCAGGCCGCGGAGGTGCCGCCGAAGGTGGAGGTGTAAAGGTTTGGCCCCTCGGTGGTGTAAATACCGTTGACTCCACCGTCGGATTGCGCGGCGCAGAACAGCGACGAGCCGGACTCGCTGTAGGCCGCTCGCACGTCGCCGTCGGTCACCGCGCCGATCGCCATGGTGAAGCGGCTGGAGGCGTAAGGATCGTAATCCATGCGGTCGGCGGTGCCGCCGTTGCCCGCGGCCCAGAAGAACACCACACCGAGACCGCCGCGGCCGTTGAGCGCCGCGTCCTCGAGCGCCGCGCGCTCGGCGCTGGTCATGTGCTTGAGCGTGTTGTCGTCGAAGGGACCCCACGAGTTGGTCTTGATGTCGTTGACGTCGTTCGCGAAGCCGAACGCGGTCGCGTTCTGACTCGCGAATCCGTAGTGCATCTCTGACCACTGCGCGCCGTACGCGGCGCCGACGCCTCCCAGGCCGTTGTTCGCCGTCGCCGCGGACACGCCTGCGCACGAAGTGCCATGGTCGCTCGGCGAGTCAACCTGGCTCCCCGCCGCATTGAAGTTCGTCGCGAGATCCGGGTGCGTCTCGTAGACGCCGGCGTCCACCACCCCGACCACCACGCCCTGCCCGGTCCACCCCGCATCCCATGCACCGCGTACGTTCGCATCCGCGATCGGCGTGACGGTGTTGTAAAGATGCCACTGCTGCGGGAATCCGGGATCGGTGGGCAGGCTGCGCCCGGTCAGCGGACGCGCAGCGTCAAGGTAGGTCTCGGCCTCGCCGAAGATCGGGGCGAGCGCTTCGCGCAACCGCAGCGCGGCGCGCACGCTGCCCGTTTCCACCAGATGGAAATCATTCAACGTTCCGAGGGGCGTTACGGACGCGCCGGCGAGTTCACCGGCGAGCATCGCGAGCAACTCGCGGTCGGCGGTGCGCACGATCAGACGGCCGGCGAGGCGCCAGCCCGCCGTCGGCGGCGGCACGCGGCCGCGCTTCGATGCAAGATCGTCGTTCTGACGGACGGCCTCCGATTCGGATGCGTCCGGCTGGACGACCAGAAACAAGGCGCGATCCGAGCCGACGTCGGCCCACAGCGGCTCGGTGACGACCGGATTCTGGCAGAAAGTGGAAAGGATGAAGAGCGCGAACATGGGATGCCGGGCTGCCCCTTCAAAATCAGGACTGCACTGGCTGCAGAGAGGTTCGCTGATTTGTACCCTGGGAATGGGGAGGCGGTCGGCTTTTTACTGCTGGCGGCCCCCCTCGACCGTGCCGCAGCCGCCTCCGCACCCGGCAAGGCTCTCCTGGGAGTCCCTGGAGAGCCAGATCCGCTTCGAAGCCATCCGCTCGGCCGGCCCGGGCGGACAGCACCGGAACAAGGTCAGCACCGGGGTGCGCCTGACGCACCTGCCGACCGGAATGCAGGGGATGGCGACCGAGCGGCGATCCCAGAAGGAAAACAAGTTTGAAGCCTTGTTCCGTCTGCGGCTGCGCCTCGCCCTGGACTACCGGAACGTGCCGCGCGACGAGGATCTCGGACCCCCGGAGAACTACGAGCCGAGCGCGGAATGGTGCACCCGCCTCTTTGCGGGAAGGATCCGCGTCAATCCTTCACACGCCGACTTTCCCTCACTGCTCGCGGAAGTGCTGGACCGGCTCGCGGCGGACCGAGACGACGTGGAGCGAACCGCCGCCGCCTTACGGGTGACAAAATCGCAGATCGTGAAATTTCTCGCGCTCCAGCCGGCCGCGCTGCACGCGCTGAACGAGCGGCGCGGCGCGCGCGGCCTGCGCCCGTTCCACGCGGATTGAGGATTCAATCCGCGTCCCGCGCCTGTGCCGCGCCGGCGAGCGCGATCCAGAGGAGGTTCATCGGCCAGCGTATCCTATTTACCTTCCATGGCTCTCCGCACGGCCGTTTCCTGCACGCTCCTCGCCGCGCTCGCGGGCTGCGGCAAGCCCGCCGCCGGAGCCGACGCCGCCTCTCTCACCCCCGTAGGCGAAGTCGCCGAGTTCCGGCTCACGGATCAGGACGGCGCGCCCTTCGGCCGCGCGGAACTGCTGGGCAAGGTCTGGCTGGTGGATTTCTTCTTCACCTCCTGCCCGAGCATTTGCCCGCTGCTGACCGACGCGATGGCGCAGGTGGCGCGCGATTTCGCCGGCGAACCGCATCTTGGCTTCGCGAGCATCACGGTGGATCCGGAAGTGGACGATCCGGCGCGCTTGAGCGCCTATGCGCGCGAGCAGCGCCTGCCGCAGGAGCGCTGGCGCCTGCTGACCGGGCCGCGCGAAGACATTCGGACACTGTGCGAGGCCTCCTTCCGGCTGGCCTTCGGGGAGGACTACGACGCGAGCGGCGACATCTCGCACTCCTCGCGCTTCGTGCTGGTGGACGCGCGCGGCCGCGTGCGCGGCTATTTCGACGGCCTTGACCCCATGGCCCGCGCGCCGCTGCGCGCGGCGCTGCGCGCGGTGCTGAAGGAGCGGGAGGAATGACGGTAGATCCGGCCGTCTTCCCCGCGCTCAACGCGATCCTCAACAGCGCCTCGTGGCTGCTGCTGCTGCTGGGGATCTACTACGTCAAGCGCGGCCGGCTGCTCGCGCACCGCAACGCGATGCTCACGGCCTTCGGCTGCTCGGTGCTGTTTCTCACCTCGTACCTGTACTTCCATTTTCATTACCGGATCTCGGTGAAGTACGTCGGTCCGGACTGGGGGCGCACTCCCTACCTCACGATGCTGCTCACGCACACGCTGCTGGCCGCGGTGGTGCCGGTGCTGGCACTGCGCACGATCTGGCTCGGCCTCAAGGACCAGCGCGAGCGCCACCGGCGCATCGCGAAGATCACCTTCCCGTTGTGGCTCTACGTTTCGTTGACGGGCGTCCTCATCTATTTCGTCCTCTACCGCTGGACCGATTCGGGCGACCTCGCCCTTCAGGCCCTGCGCTCCGTCGAGACTCTCGACGCACTGCCGTGAGCCTGCGCACGGCGGACAAGGTCGGGCTCGGCCTCGTCGCGGCGGGTGCGGTCGTGGGCCTGGTGCTGCTGTTGAGCGGGAAAGGCGGCGGCGAAGCCGCTGGCTTCGCCGCGTCCCCGTCGTTCCTCGCGCCCGAGGAGAGGCTGCTGCATGAGCGCCTCGAAGCGCTGTTCGGCGCACCGTCCGCGCCGCGCGCACCCGCAGGCTTTGTCGGCGCCGGACTCCCCCCCCCTGGAGCGGAAGGCGAAGCGCGCCTGACCACCGGCCGCGCGGTGTGGCGCACCCAGTGCCTGCAGTGCCATGGCCCGGCGGGCGGCGCCGACACGGCCACAGCGGCGCTTCTGAACCCGCGCCCGCGCGACTTCGGGCGCGGCATCGTCAAGTTCACCGGCACGCCGGCGGGCGCTCCGCCGCGGCGGGAGGACGTCGAGCGCAGCGTGCGGCGCGGGCTGCCGTACACCGCGATGAACGGTTTCGATGCGCTGCCGGAGGCCGCGCTGCAGAGCGTCGTGGATTTCACGTGGTGGCTGCTGATCCGCGGCGCGGTCTGGAACGATGCGCGGGTCCGCATGCAGTCGGGCGCCGCCGCGGACGCGGCCCTCGCCGCCGCGGCGGAAGCGGTCGCGGCGGCCTGGGACTCGGCGCGCGTTCTCCGGCTGGAGGTGCCGTCCGCGCCGCCGGACTCGTCCGCTGCGCGCGCGCGCGGCGCCGCGCTCTTTGCCGATCCGCTGACGGGATGCGCGACCTGTCACGCAGCCGACGGCGGCGGTCGCGGCCCGCTGGTGTGGAGCGCAGCCGAGGAGCGCTGGCTGCTGACCGATGCGTGGGGCATCCCGGCGCAGCCGCGCGATCTGCGCAAAGGCCAGTACCACGGAGGCGGCCGCCCGGAGGACCTCTTCCGGCGCGTCCACGCGGGCGTCAAGGGCACCCCGATGCCCGGCGCCGGCGCGCGACTGACCCCGGAGCAGATCTGGGATCTCGTCGCGCACCTGCGCGCGCTCGCCGAATGAGGAACGATTCCCGCGCCGCGCTGCGTCGCGTGCATGCCGCGGCGTGGGCGGCCCTGGCAGTCACGATCGCGCTCACGGTCGGCATCGGGGGCACGATCACGAGCGCCGAGGTCGGCATGGCATACCCGACCTGGCCCGACATCAACGGCGGCAGCCTGTTCTCCTTTTTCTATGGCGAACTGGCGCGCGAGTTCGGGCGCGGATCCGTGGTCGAGCACACCCATCGCCAGGCCGGCACGCTGACCGGGTTGCTGGTGCTCCTCGCCGCGCTGCTCGCCTGGTTCGGCCGCGCGGTGCCGCGCGCCGTGCGCCTGCTCGCGGCCGCGGCGCTGCTCGCCACGATCGCGCAGGGCTTGCTCGGCGCTGCGCGCGTGCTCGCGAACTCCTACACCGGCGCGGTGATCCACGCGGTCGGCGCGCAGGCCGTGGTTGTGCTGCTCGTCGCGCTGGTGAAGCGTTCCGGCGCGGCCTGGTCCGAGCCGCCCGCCCCCGGCACGCGCGAAGCCGCGGCGCGTCTGCGAGCGTGGAGCGGCGCGGCGCTCGCGCTGCTGTTTGTCAACTTGTTCGCCGCTGCCAGCCTGCGCCACAAGCAGGGCGCTTTTGCCGGCCACCTGACGTTGGCCTTGCTCTCCGCGGGGGTCCTGATCTTCCTGGCGCTGTGCGTGCGGCGCGATTTCCCCGCGGCCGCGCGCCTGCGCGGGCTGGCGCGGCGCCTGCAAGCCGCGCTCGGCGTGCAGATCCTGCTCGGGATTGCGTCCTGGTTGTGGCTGCTCGGACCGCTCGCCGGCGCGGAACCCGGCGACCGCGCGCATTTCCTGCTCCAGGCCGCGCTCGCCACCGCACACCTGCTGTGCGGCGTGTTGGTGATGGCCGCCGCCGCCGCGCTGTGGATCGAGGCGCGCTGGCGCACGCGCGCGGAGCAAGGTCCATGAGCGCCTTGCGCGACTGGCTCACGCTGACCAAGGCGCGCATCCAGGCTTTCGCTACGCCCGCCGCGGCGGTCTGCGCGTGGATTGCCGCCGACGGCGACCTCTCGACCGCCGTGTTCCTCCATCTCGCAATCGGCCTCACGCTGGTCTCCTCCGCCGCGTCGGCGATCAACCAAGTGCTGGAGGTCGGTGTTGACGCGGCGATGGAGCGCACGCGCGACCGGCCGCTGCCTGCGGGCCGCATTGCCATCAGCACGGCCGCGATCTTCGGCGCTGCCGCCGGTGCGGCCGGAGCCGCGTGGCTGCTGATCTTTCTCAACCCGCTGTGCGCGTGGCTCGCGGTCGTGATGCTCGCGAGTTACTGCTTCGTCTACACGCCGCTCAAGCGCGTCACGCCGCTGAACACGGTCGTAGGCGCCTTTCCCGGTGCGCTGCCGCTGCTGGTCGGCTACGCCGCGGCGGGCCGCGGGCTGACGCTGGAGGCCGGCGTCCTGTTCCTGATCCTCTTTCTGTGGCAATTGCCGCACTTCTTCTCGATCGCCTGGCTTTACCGCGAGGACTACGCGCGCGGCGGCCTGCGCATGTTGTCCAATGCGGACCAAACCGGCGCGATCAGCGGCCGCCAAGCGGTCCACTGGGCGCTCGCGCTGCTGCCCGCCAGCCTCCTGCCGAGCTTGTTCGGCCTTGCCGGCCGCCTCTATTTCTACGCCGCCTTCTCGCTCTCGCTGATCTTTCTCGCGTTCGTGCTGGGTTTCGGCCTGCGGCGCAGTGCGCCGCGCGCGCGTCGGGTGCTGTGGACCAGCCTGATCTACCTGCCGGCGCTCTTCACCTTCCTGGTGCTCGACCGCACACTGTGATCCGATGGGCCCCGCACTCCTCTCCGTGCGCGATGCGCGCAAACGCTACGGCGAGGTCGTGGCATTGCGCGGCGTCGCGCTGGAGGTCGGCGCGGGCGAGGCGCTCGCGCTGCTGGGGCCGAACGGCGCGGGCAAGAGCACGCTGATCCGCTGCCTCACCACGCTGCTGCTCCCCGATGCCGGAGCCTTCGAGATTGCCGGCACGGATGCCGTCGCTGCCCCCGCCGCGGCGCGCCGCCACTTCGGCTATGCGGGCCAGGAGAGCGCGCTGGACAAGGTTCTGACCGGCGCCGAGATGCTGCGCTTCCAGGCCGGCCTCACGCACTTGACAATGCACGAGGGCCGCGAACGCGCCCGCGAACTGCTGCGGCGCTTCGGGCTCGAGGACGCCGCCGGCCGCGCGGTCGAGACCTACTCGGGCGGCATGAGGCGGAGGCTCGACCTCGCCTGCGCGCTGATGCACCGCCCGCGCGTGCTGATCCTCGACGAGCCCTCGTCCGGGCTCGACTACGAGGCGCGGCGCGGCCTGTGGGCGATCCTTGCCGAACTGAAGCGCGAGGGTGTCGCGATCCTGCTCGCCACGCACGACTTCGAAGAGGCGGAGACCGCGGCCGACCGCTGCGTGCTGCTCGCGCGCGGCCGCGTCGTCGGCAGCGGCGCGCCGCAGGACCTCCGCGCGGCGCTGGGCTCCTGGGTCTTGACGGCAGCGCTCGCCGAGCACCCGCGCCCCGGCGACCGCGAGCGCCTCGCCGAACTCTTCGCGGCCCTCCCCGGCACGCCGATCCCGCCCGCGCCAAGCAGCGCGGAATTCGCGCAGGCGGTCCCCCACGCGAGCGGCGACCTTTCGTGGCCGGAGGTGCTGCGTGCAGAGGCGGCGCGCTGCGGCCTCGCGCTGGCCGCGCTCGGGCAGCGCCAGCCCACGCTGCAGGACGCCTATCTGGCCGCGACGGGCGCGCAGGAGCGCGCATGAGCAGCGGCTTCTGGCAAGAAACCCGTATCCAGACCTGGCGCTGGTTCCTGCACACGCGGCGGCGCCCGATCGTGGTGATCAGCGGCCTGTTCCAGCCTCTGATCTGGATGACCCTCTTCGTGCTCGTGCTGAAGGATTCGATGGGGCCGGTGATCGGCATGCCCTATCTCGACTTCGTCACGCCGGGCGCCTTGCTGTTCACCGCCTTCAACGCCAGCCTCAACGCCGGCGTGCCGTTGTTGTTCGACCGCGAACTCGGCTTCCTCGACCGCCTGCGCGTGGCGCCGCTCGCCGATCGCTACTCGATCGTGCTCTCCTCCGCGATCCACATCGCCGCGATCACGCTGCTGCAGTGCGCGGCGATTCTGCTCGCCGCGTTCGCGATCGGCGTGCGCTTCCACGGCGGCCTCTCCGGAGCGCTGACCGGACTGGCGGCGCTGCTGCTGGTGATCCTCGGCTTCACCGCGGTCTCGCTGGGCCTCGCGTTCCAGTTCCGCCGGCACTTCGAGATGATCGCGGTGGTGATGATCGTCGCGCTACCGCTGGTGTTCCTGTCGAGCGCCTTCGCGCCGCTCGAACGCCTGCCCGAGTGGCTGCGCGGCCTCGTGCTGCTGAATCCGGTCACGCTCGCGGTCGAGCCGCTGCGGCTGGTGTTCACGGACCCCGAGTGGACCTTCTCGACTCCGCTCGCGACGACTTGGCTCGGCACGCCGACGCCCGCCGCGTGCTTCGCAGGCCTGGGCCTCTTCACGCTGTTCGCCGGCCTCTGGAGCCGCAGGGTGCTGCGGCGCAAACTCGCCTGAAGGTCACCACGCCTTGTTGAATCCCTGCTCGACCGCCTGCACCAGCGGGATCAGCGAGGAACCGACGTAGAAATACTCGCGGCCCTTGCCGCCGTCGGCCATCAGGTTCAGGCCGGCGCCGAATTGCAGCACTCCGTCCCACAGGCCGATCGTCGCGCCGAGCCCGATCTCGACCTCGGTCTCGCTGTCGAACTGCAGCAGCAGCGCGTGCGGGCCGAGGTTCATCTCGGTCGCGCGCATCAGGTCCGCCCAGAACCCCTCCTCGTCGTAGCGCGGCGTGTACGTATGCAACCAAGCCACACCCGGCGTGAAACGAAAGTTCGCGTCGGCGGCGTCCTGCTCGAAGGGCCGCGCCAGCACCACGCTCGGGTGGTAGGACGCATGCCAGCCCAATTGAGCGATCCGGAAGCGCGATTCGCCGGGTTGCCCGAGGGTCGCGCCTTCGGCGTCGAGCAGGGTCGAGCGGAGCGTGATGCGGTCGCCGACCTGCGCGATGGTCCGCTCCAGTTCGAGCCGGGTCGGCGGCGCCGCCTCGATCGGCTGGGGGTCGGCGCGCACCTCGCGCTGATCCATGGCGTCGTAGCCGGGCAGGTGCAGAGGAACTGGATCCGTGCCGGCCCGCTCAAGGAAGGCCTCGAGCCGCAGCCGGGCGCCCGGAGCCGCCGCGACTGTCAAGTCCGCCAACCGGTCCGCGTTGGGAATGATTTCGATGCGCGACTCGGCGTCCACCGTGGCCGGATCAATGACGCGCGCAACGCTCGTGAAGGACATCTCGTAGTGACTGATGCCGTGCCAGCCGTCGGCCGCGCCCTCGCGCAGGAAGATCGCACGCTCCAGCGGTTCGGACGGCGTGCGTTCGAGTATGGGTTGCGAGCAGGCGGACAGGAGGAGCAGGGCAGCGGCAAGACCGATGGCACGCGGCATGGGCGGTATCCTGGAGAAAATGAACCTCTGCCGCAATGCCTGGACGGTCGGCCTGCTGCTGACCCTCTGCAGCGCTCCCGCAACCGCACCCGCGCCGGTCCTGGACTCGCCGCTGGGCGATCTCGCCTGGCTGTCCGGAACCTGGCGCCACCAGGACGAGGCCGGAAACCTCGAAGAAGAGACCTGGTCGGCCACGAGCGCCGACGCCATGGTCGGCATGTACCGCATGGCGAGCAAGGGGCGCGTCGGGCTGTACGAACTCATGTCCATCGAACTCGATGGGCCGCCGGGCGACGCTGCCGCTGACCACGACGGCCCAGGCATTCCCGGTCAGGAGCGCGGCGCGCCGCAGCGCCTCGTGTTCCGCCTGCGCCACTTCGCGCGCGGCCTCAAGCCGTGGGACTCCGAGGCCGCGGGACCTCTCGCCTTCACGGTCGCGCGCCTCGGCGAAAAGGAGGTCGTGTTCGAGAACCCGGCCAGCGAATTCCCGCGCGAGGTCGTCTACCGCCGCGAGGGCGAGGTGCTGACGATCCGCCTGGTCAGCGCGACCGAGAAGCGCAAGGACCTCGAATTCACACTGGTGCGCGCCGCAGACTGACGGCGCCGCTTGACACACGGGTTAGGCTTTCTGCATGGAAAGAAAGCAACGTGGTGCCGTCGCGCTCGGCCTGCTCGCCGCGGCGGCTGTGTTCGGCGCGGCCGGCTGGCTCGCCGCTTCCGCGACCGCCCCGCAGCAGGTCCAGGGCTACATCCGGAACGGCAGGCTGATCCAGACCTCCGCGCCGGCGCTGCCCGACCCGGCGGTGCAGCGCAACGAGATGATCGCCTCGCTGCACGCGATCGAGAAGAAACTCGCGGACCTGGAAACAGGGCTCGGCGGCATGCAGCGCGCGCTGGAGGCGATCGAGCGCCACGGTCGCGCGACCTACGTGCTGCTCGGCAACCAGAAGGACGCGTCGCCGAAGGAATAGAAGCGGTAGCGGCGCGCGACCGCCTCCGCGTAGACCGCCTTGACCGCCGCGAGGCCGTCGGCCGCGCCGGTCCGCTCGGCGAAGGCGGCGACGAGCGCCAGCAGCGTGCTGCGCGGCGTGTGGAAATTGGTGAGCAGCGCGTCCACGGTCCGCCACTCGTGACCCGGCGCGATCAGCAGGCGCGTGCTCCCGCGCTCGCCGCGCGCCTGCGCCTCCAGCGCGCGGCAGACGGTGGTCCCAGCGGCAACGACGCGCCCGCCGCGCGCCCGGCAATCCGCGAGCGCGCGCTCCAGGCCCGGCGAAACTGTGAAGGATTCCGGATGCATCCGGTGCTCCGCCAGGACCGGCGCCGTGACCGGCAGAAAGGTGCCGCGTCCGACGTGCAGAGTGAGGCAGGCGATCGCGACGCCGCGCTGCGCAACACGGGCGAGCACCGCGTCGTCGAAATGCAGGCTCGCGGTCGGGGCCGCGACCGAACCCGCCGCCGCGGCCCACAGCGTCTGGTAGCGCGCGCGGTCCTCCGCGGAATCGTCCGCTTCGCCGGCCGCCGCGCGCAGCCGGCGGATGTACGGCGGCAGCGGTGTCGCGCCGTGCCGCGCGAGCCACGCAAGCCACGATCCCCCCGCCGGCTGGTCCAAGCGCGCCGTCCACTCGCCGGGCGCGACCTTCTCCTCCAGGATCAGGCGCCCGCCGGAGGCGGCAGACAACGCCAGGCCGGCGCGCAGTCGTCCGCCGGAGAGCATCAGGCGGGCCAACCCGCCGCCGATCTCCTCCAGCCACAGCCCTTCGACTGCCCCGCCGGTGCTCTTCGCCAGCGCCAGCCGAGCGGGCACCACGCGCGTGTCGTTGAGCACCAGGAGGTCGCCGGGCACGAGCAGTTCGGGAAGTTCTCCGAACTGGCGGTGCTCGATTCGCGCCGCGCCGCGCACGACGAGCAAGCGCGATTCGGCCCGGCGCGCGGCGGGATGGCGCGCGATCAGTTCCTCGGGCAACGTGAAGTCGAGATCCTCGGTGCGCACCGCGCCTAGGCGCCTTGCGCCCAGGCGCGCAGCGCCGTCATCTGCCGGTGGAAGTCGTGCTCGGCGAAGCCGATCGGATTCTTGAAGAAGGCCGCCGCGGCGCCGAGCGGGCCGCCCTGGCCGCGCTCCTGCGCCAACAGCGCGATGCGCACGAGGTCAATGACCAGCGGCGCGGCGAGCGCGGAGTCGCTGCCGTGCCAGGTGAACTGCAGCGACATCTGGGTGCCGAGGAAGCCCTCGAAGTGGACGTAGTCCATGGCGGTCTTCCAGTCGTGCAGGCTCGGCACGAAATCAATCCTCACTCCGGTGTGCAGCCGCGGATTGGGCAGGATTTGATGCAGCGCGACGTCCTTGTTCGCCATCTTGCCGGCGGCGCGCAGCGGATCGCTCAACGCGGCGCCGTCCTTGTTGCCGAGCATGTTGTAGCCCTCCCACGACATCACGTTCAGATTGCGGTCGCGGAACATGGGCGCCAGCGCGGTTTTCAGCAGCGTCTCGCCGGTCTTGCCGTCGTTGCCGAGCACCGGCACGCCGCTGCGCTTGGCGAAGCCCGCAAGCGCCGGCACCGCCGCACCCGGCGCGGAGGTGAAATTAACGAAGGGCACGCCCTCCGCGACGGCGGCGACGCCGTAGAGCAGCGAGCGCGAGAGATCGGCCGGGGCCAGTTCGAGCAGATCGAGCGGCTCGGCGTTCTCGTCGTCCCAGCCGGCCGGAAGACGGCGGACGCGCTCCGCCGACGCGAGGTACACCACCACGCCGCGGCGACTGCGCGGCTGATCCGTCCATCCGCGCAGGTCCGCACGCAGACGTTCGACCTGCCGCGCGGCGCCGCCCTGCAGACGCTCCGCCGCGCGCGGCTCCACCATCGCCTCGTCCTCCGGCTCGGGCACGCCGGGCGCGAGATCCATCTCGAAGCGGTCGCGCAGGCCGCCGGCCAGATCCACGAGGTCGCGCGGCAACACGCCGATGCGCGTCATCTCCTCGGCGGCGCGGTGCGCGTTGCCGGCGATGTCCCAGCCCGTGCAGCGAAAGCGCGCCGGGTCGGCGAGCCGCACTCCGGAGAAAACCTCCGACGCGGTCACCAGGCCGATCGGCGGCGTGCCGCTGCGCAACGCCTCCAGGCCGTGCAGCACCGTGGTCGCGATCGCGCCGCGCGCACCGACGAGGAACAGGCCGAACTTTTCCGGATCGGGGCTCACTTCAACGGCGGCTCGAGCGGCTCGCGCGTGAAGGATACCGTGACCGGCTGCCCCACGGGGGGCAGCAGGAAAACGTTCGGGTACCAGATCTGCTGGTCGTCGGAATCGGGATCGGAGCCGGCAAGGATGTGATTCGCGGGCTCGAAGATGCACAGGCTCACCAGGTTGCCCTCGCCCTGCGCGGCGAAGAATTCCACCGCGTCCTTGTGCGGGCGCACGAACCGCGACCCGAGATAGACGAACTTGCCGCGTTGGTAGGTACCCTCGGTGCGCGCGTTGATCACCAGATCCTCGGCGCGGTAGACGAAGGATTCCGTGCGGCCGCCGATCTGCTCCTCCCAACTGACGTACACGTAGAAGCCGTCACCCGAGGCCGGCTCCACGGTGTAAGGCGCCGCGCCGTTCTGGATCTCCTCCAGCGTCGGCGGCGGGTCGGCCGCGGTCAGATGGCCGTTGATGCCCTTCTCGACGCCGAGCAGCAGCATCGCGGCATTCAGCGCTTCGGCGGACAACTTCTCGCACAACAGCAATGATTCGTAATCCTTTCCTTGAGGCTGCAGGACCAGCAGATACTCAAGAGGCTCATGCAGCACGCTGACCCGGGCCTGCACCTGGATTCGCTGCCGCTCCAGGTCCACCGACACTCCTTGCTCTGCGAAGCGTGCCAAGATCTCCTGCTGCGCGGGATCTTGCGCCGCCACCGGTGCGGACCCGGCGCGCGCCGCAACCAGCAACCCGAGCGCCGCGAGACCGGCGCCGCACCACCATCCTGCCTTCATGGCGTCAGCATAACGGCGGCGGCGGACCCGGGTTCAGCGGTGCAGTGGCTCATGCGTGCCGGCCAGTCGCGCCGCGGCAAGATCGTGCTGGGCGAAGCCGGGAGGGACCATGCGCAGAACCTCGCGCCAGACCTCGCGGGCGGCGTCGTCAGCGCCGGTACCGGCGAGCAACTCGGCCTGGAACATCGCGAGGTCGGGCTGCAGCGGGTGCAGGCTGCGCCCGCGTTGCGTCAGGCGCAGCGCGACGGGGCCGCCCTGCGAGAGCGCCGCAGCGGTGCGCGCCGCTGTCAACAGGACTTCCGGCTCGGACCATCCCTCCAGCAGCGTCGCGAGCCGCGGCAGCGCGACCTCGTCCGGCTGGCAGCGGGCATCGGCGAGGATTTCGCGCTCGCGGAGTCGGTCGTGGAAGAGGGTCCAGCCCGCTCCAGGCGGCGCGAATGCCTGCGCGAGCAGCAGCGGGTATTCGCGCAGCAGGCGCGGATCGGCGAGAAGGTCGCGCAGGCTGCGGCGGGCGTCGAGCGGCTGGCGCGCGCGCGCGGCGCGCAGCGCCAGCACACGCACGCGATTGGCCTCGGTGAGATCCATCGCTTCGAGCGCGTCGAGCCAAAGCACCGCCTGCTCGGGGTCGGCGCCGCTCCATAGAGCGGCGGCCGACCACAGCACCTCGGGCGATGTCAAGAGCGGGTCCCACTCGCGCAGTTCCGGCGAGGCGGGCCGCGCGCTGATCGGCGCGGTGAGAATGCGCGCAGTTGCGGCCAGCGACTCCAGTTCCGACCACGCGTGTACGCGCTCGAGCAGGTCGCGCCAGTCCTCCTCCGCCGGCCGGCCTTCCGGCTCAAGGCGCTCGAGTTCGCGGATCGCGCCGCGCACCAGCGTCGGCAAACCCTCGCGATGACCACGGGCTCCCAGCGCGTGCCACGCAACCGTGCGCAAGGCCGAGCGCTCCTCCTCGGTGTTCCACCGCTGCGGATCGAGCGCGCAGGCCAGCGCGGCCTCGCGCAACTCCGCCGTGCCGTATTCGATCCCGTTGCGCACCAGCGCTTCGGCGAGTTCCCATTCCAGCGGGCCGGAGAGGAACTCGGCGACGATGTCCGCGCCGACTTGGTTGCGCAGCAATTGCTCAAGCGCGAGCCCGCGCACCGCCGGATCGAACTCGCTGCCGTGCGCGAGTTCCGCGAACCACGCCAGATCTTCCGACTCCGCGATGCCGCCGAGCGCCTGCACGGACTGCATCTGCTCGTGCCCGTTGCCGTGACGCGCGAGACTGCGCAGGTAGGCGCGCGCCGCGGGGCTCTCCTGCGCGTGCCCGAGCGCGAGCGGCATCCGGACCCCGGGCGGGACTTCGGGCTGCTCGAGCAGGACGCCGAGCAGCGGCCGGATCTCCGGCGTGTCAGACAGCGACCGCACGATCACCAGCGCCAGCGAGCCGCTGCCGAAGCCGCCTTCGGTCAGCCAGCGCGCCGCGGCCGCGCGCGCCTCCGGCAGCGGCGATTGGGCCAGCACCGGCATCCACCAGCCGGAACTCGCGGTCGTCGGCGTCTTCTCGAGTTCGCGATAGAGGTCGAGCACCGCCTGCTGCGAGTCGAGGCGGCCGAGCGCGCGCAGCGCGAGCGCGCGCTGCCCCGAGGTGCCGGTGCGCAGGAAGAAGCGCAGCCGTTCGGCGAGGAGCGGCTCCGGCCCATTCGCCGCCAGCGCGTCGAGAGCGATGCTCGCGTAGCCGCCCGGCGCCGCCATCGCGAGTTCGAGGGCGGCCAGCCGACGCGCGGGATCGAGTTCGAGCCGACCCCACAATTGCAGCGCGTACTGCGTGGAGCCACCGTAGCCCTCGCGCGCGATGCGCTCCAGCAGCGGGATGTCTTCCGGAGTCGCAATCGGACGCCATGCCGCGAAGACCTGCCGCAGCAGGCGCTCGTCGGAGGCCGGCACGAGAACCGGGGCGAGCGCGGCCAGCGCGGGCCGGCCGTGCGCGAGCAGCAGCATGGCGGCGAGATCGCCGCGCACGCCCGGGTGCACATCCTCGTCGAGCACGGCGGCGAGCAGGGCGGAAGCGGATTCCGCGAGCGGGATGCTCTTCAACAGGGCAGCGATCTGATCGGCAGAAGGGCCTCCCTCCGCTGGTTTCGCCAGCGCCGCGGCGAGCCGGCGCGCGCCGTCGGCACCGACCAGCCCGTGCAGCCGCGCCGCAACCGCGTCGCGCTGGGCGTGCGGTTCCCCGCCGAGCCACGCGGCGAGCGTGCGCTGGGCCGCGGCGGCGCGGGCCTCGGGCGGCACCGCGAGGCCGCTGGTGCGCTCCGGCACCAGCAGCGCGAGATCGAAGGCCAGACACGTGGCGGCGTCGTGATCGTCAAGTTGCCATGCGACCGGCGCCGCGGGCAGGCCGTCGTGGATCCAGGACTCGAGCCGAGCCGCATCGGCCGGATTCTGCGTCAGCGCCGCGAGCAGGATGCCGGTCAGCATGCGCGCGCCTGCGCGGCGGCCAGCCGCGCGTGCTCGAGAAATGCGGCGCCGAAGCCGCGCGCGAGATCGGAAGCGATCAGCGCGTCTTCGCCGATGCGCTCCGTGAGGAGATCGGCGGCGCGGCCGTGCAGCCACGCGCCCAGCCGCGCGGCGTCCCAGGCTTCCAGCCCGCGCGCGAGCAACGCGCCGGTCAGGCCAGCGAGCACGTCGCCGGTGCCGGCGGTGGCGAGGCCTGGATTGCCGGTGGGATTGCGCCACGTCGGTCGCCCGCGTTGGCCGACCAGGGTGCCGGCACCCTTCAGCACGATCACCGCCGCGGTGCGCGATGTCAGCGCGGCGACCGCGGCGGCGCGATCCGCCTGCACGCGCGCCGGGCCTTCGGCCCAGCCCAACAGCCGCGCGGCTTCCGCCGGATGCGGTGTCAAGATCGCCGTGGCGCCAAGGTCCGCAAGGGCGCTGCCTCCGGCGCGCGCGAGCGCATTCAGGCCATCGGCGTCCACGACCGCCGGCAGCCCGGGCGTTCCGCGCAGCAGATCCGGCAGCCAGCGCTCCGCTCCGCAGTCCGCGCCGAGGCCCGGGCCGGCCACCAGCGCGCGCGCGGCCGCAGCCTCGCCGAGCAGGATCGGCAAGTCCTGCGGCGCGAGCGAAGCGCGCGCGGAATCTCCGCACGGCCGCAGCACGGCGGAAGGCACCGCCGCGGTCAGTTCCGGGAGGACTCCGCCGGGGCAGCACACGACGGCGTATCCGGCCCCGCCGCGAAGGGTTGCTTCGGCGGCCAGGGCAGCGGCGCCGGCCATGCCGCGCGAGCCCGCCACGAGGAGCACGCGTCCCATCGTGCCCTTGTTCGCGTCGCGCGGCCGCGGCGGAAGCGGCGGCAGATCGTGCCCGGGCATCCAATCCAGGTTACGCTCGCGCGGTGCTCGAACCCACGCCGCGCGCCGCCAAACTCGAGGCGTACCGCGACCCGCGGGTCGCGGCGGAGTACGACGCGCGCTGGTCGGGGGGCCGAGGCAAACGGCGCGACGCGCGCAAGGCGCGGGCGTTGGAGCGCGCGTTGGAGATCCTGGAGGCCGCCGCCGGCGTTCGTGTGCGCACGCTGCTCGATGCGCCGTGCGGGACCGCGCGCTTCGGCGCGTTGTGGCGGCGGCTGGGACGCGCGGCGCTCGGCGCCGATCTGGCGCGCGCGATGCTCGCCGAGGGCCGCGCCAAGCATCCCGCGATGCCCTGCGTGGCCGCGGATCTCGCGCGTCTGCCGTTTCGCGACGCGACCTTCGACGCGGCCGTGTGCGTGCGCTTCCTGCACCTCGTGCGCGCGCCGGAGCAGCGCGCCGTCTTTCTGCGCGAGTTGCGGCGCGTCGCGCGGCTTGGCGTGATCGTGGACTGGCGGCACGGCCGGACGCTGCGCGTTTGGGGCCGGCGCCTGCGGTTTCGCGCCGGACTGCGAGCGCAGGCGCCCGCCAACCCCTCGCTGCGGCAGATTCGCGCCGAAATGACGGCGGCGGGGTTCCGCCTCGTGGCGATTCTGCCCGTCCGGCGCGCGCCGCTGCTGTCGGACAAGGTGCTGGCGGTGGCCGTGCCGTCCTAGAATTCCCACGCCATGGATCCGGGAGTACAAGCGGCGATGCACGGCCTCGCGGTGGCGGACGGCGGCGATCGTGCGTGGATCGAGATGCGCGGCCCCGACGCGGCGGAGTTCCTGCAGCGCGTGCTCGCCAGCGACCTTCACGCGCTGCCGGACGGCGGCGGCCAGTGGTCCGCGATGCTGGACGGTCGCGGCCACTGGATCGCCGACCTGCTGCTGTTCCGCGACCGCACGGCGTCCGAAGAAGTGTTCGGCATGGATCTTCCCGCCGAGCGCGCCGAAGCCTTCGCCACTCGGCTGGACATGCTGCGCTTCGGCGAGCGCCTCGCGTGGTCGCCCGCGCAGCCCCAGCCGGCGCGACTGCTGGCGCTCGGGCCCGCGGCGGAAGCGGCCTGCGGCGGGCTCGGGTTGCGCGCGCCCGACCGCGGCGGTTTCGGCGTTGCGCGCGCGGCCGGCGGCGTCGCGCTGCGCCGGCCGGACCGCGGTGCAGCCTGCCTGGAGTTCGTCGGCGAGGCGGAGCAGGCTGCAACGCTGCGCGCCGCGTTGCGGAAGGCGGGCGCGACCGAAGCCGGCACGGCGGCGCTCGAGACCCTGCGCATCGCGGCCTGCGTGCCGCGCTACGGCGCCGACTTCGATTCGGAGAGCGCGCTGCCGGTGAGCGGCGAGTGGCATCGCGCCTCGGTCACCAAGGGCTGCTACGCGGGTCAGGAGGTGGTCGCGCGCATCAACACCTACGGCGAGGCGCCGCGCCAGTTGTGCCGGCTCGCGTTCGACGGGACGCAGCCGATGGCGGGTGCTGAACTTGCCGACGCGGATGGAAAAATCGTCGGATCGGTCAGTTCGTGGGCGCTCGCGCCGGTTGGCAAGCGCGGGATCGGCTTGGGTACCGTGCGCAGGAAGGCTGCGGCGACCGGCTGCCGGCTCATCGCGATTCTCCGCGATGCGCGCGAGAACGTCACGGTCGAAGTCCCGGAGAAGAGACTCGGATGAGACGCGGGAACGCGCTTGGACTTGCGGCGCTGCTGCTGCTGTTGACGGCGGTGTTCTTCGGTTCCGTGATGTGCCCGCCCGCGCACGAGCGCGAGACGCTGCCGTCGGAGGCTGACCGCTGGCGCGAGCAGCCCGCGCCGGGCGCCGGCACGGCGCAGGAAGGCTTGCCCAGCCGCACCGAGGCCGCCGAGTCGAAGCCGCCGGAGGTCAACGAGGTGCTCGTGCGCGTCACGGACCTGGAAGGCGCGCCGGTCACCGGCGCCGAGGTCTATCTCAACTGGGCGGACCGACCCGGCGCGGCGGCGGCGGCGAAAGGCCGGAGCGGCTCCGACGGGACGTGCGTGTTCCGCAACCTGCCGCTGGCGCGGTTCCGTGCACATGCGGCGGCGAACGGCTACTTTCCGTCCGCGGAGCACAAGGAAGTGTCGCTGCCGACGCGCGCGCGGACCGAGATCGTGCTGCCGCTCGAGAGGGGGGGGCTGATCACCGGCTTCGTATTCGGGCTCGACGGATTCGAGGTTCCATTCGCCTGGATCCGGCTGCGCGATCTGGACGAGGGCACCGCAGTGCTGGCGCGAGCGGACGAGCGGGGAATGTTCAACTCCGGCCCGCTGCGCCGCGGCGGCTGGGAGGTGGCGTGGGTCGAGCATGAGCGAGCCGAGCCCGATCCGCGCATCATGTGGACGGCCGCGGTCACACCCGGTTCTCATGCCGAGGTGATCGTGACGCTCGACCGCACCACGCGCGGCGCGGCGAAGCCCGAGCGCGCGGTCGGGATCGTGCCGAGCGGCCGCTGATCAGGCGGGGCGGCGGCGCAGCAGCGCGAAGGCGCCGCCGAGCAGCAGCACGGCGAAGCCCAGGCGCGCGGCAGCCGACCAGCGGGTCAGCGCGCCGGACACCAGCACCGCGGGCTGCAGAGCGACGCGCGTGGTCGCGCGCGCCCACGGGCGCTCCGCGATCCACGCAGCAGCCTGCGGGCCCTCGCGGTAGTACCAGCGGATGAAGCCGCGGCCGGTGCCGGTCAGCGCGAGATATTCGTCGCGCAGGCCGCGGAGTTCGCGCACTTCGGGCGCGTCGTAGTCGCCGTGCGCGGCAGTCGCCACGAAGCAGCCGCTGGGCCCGCCGCCGGCGCCGGTTCCGACGGAGAGGCTGAAAGCAAACTCGCCGGTCTGGCCGCCGGGGTTGGTGACCGTCAGCGTGTGCGCGCCGGAGGAGAGCGCAGGCAGGGTGACCACGAGCCCGGCGCCGATCGGCAGCGCCTCGATGTCGGTCTGGGCGAGCGCGACCGTGTCGAGCAGCACCTCGATCTGTCCGGTCGGGCCGCCGCCGTCGTAGTCCACGAAGCCGGTGATGGCACCGGCCGTGACCGTCAGTTCCTGGCCTGCCACGCCCGAGACCAGGCCGGTGGTGGCGACGCTGCCTTCCAGGGTGTCGGAGTAGATCGGGATGAAGTTGACTGTGCCGTTGACAACGACCGGAGCCCCGTCGAAGTGGTTGAACTGCGCGAAGGTCGCGGGCGCTTGGTCGAGGTCCAGCGCGAAGTCGGTGACGAAACCGGTGAAGGTGTTGAGACAGGCCACGCCGCCGTCAACGTCGCCGCCGAAGTTCGGATCGGCGTTGCGCTGCGTGGGATCGGGAAGGGTGGCGTCGAGCAGGATTGCGGTCGTGCCGTCGGCGAAGACGTTGCCGTAGAAGTCGGAGATCACGTCGGCGATGCTGCCGAAGTCGTTGACGGTGGCGATCCGGACCGCGGTGCCGCAATCCTGGATCTCGTTGAACTCGATGCGGCTGGAGACGCGACCGCCCTCGTCCACCACGCCGATCGCGGCGCTCAAGCGCAGGCCGACCGAGGCAGGTCCCGCGTCGCCGGTCACGGAATTGGCGCGGACGGCGCAGGCTGCCGACGCGACGTCGAGCGGATTGCCTCCGCCGCCCGTCGCGCTGACCTCGATCCCGGTGTCCGCCCCGCTGATCGTGTTGCGCTCGACTGCGAAGCCGCTCTGCACGATGCCATCCTCCGTGACGAGCACGCGCACCGCGCTCGCGTGATCGCCGGAGAAGGTGTTGGCGAAGATCTGACCTCCTGACAGCGTGGTGCCGTCGCTGACGGTGATGACCACGCCGGTGGCGCCGCCGGTGCCGGTGAAGGCGCATTCCTCGACCGCGACTTCCTGCTCGGCGGCCCCGCTGGACAGGATGGCCTGCACCCCGGTCGCGCAATCGTCGAAGGCGACGCCGGTGAAAATAAGCCCGTTCACGTCGCGGCCCGCGACGATGGAAAGGCCGATCGCGAAGTCGCGGATCGTCAGACCGCTGATCTCGGTCTCCTGCGTGATGTCGCCCGCGAGCACGAAGCCCGCGCCGGCGCCGGGACCGTCGAACACGGGAGTTCCGCCGAGGGCGCTGACTCGCACGCCGTCCTGCAACGCGATCGGGAAGGTCTCGGAGCCGGAGTAGGTTCCCGGCTCGCAGAAGATGTTGTCGCCGGCGCCGGCGACCGTGAGCGCGTGAGTCAGCGACCTGAAGGCGTCCGCGGTGGACTGCCCGGTGTTGCCGTCGCTGCCGGTGGCCGGATTGACGAACCACGCCTGCTGCGCGGATCCGCTCGTGGCACAGGCGAGGGCGGCGATGAGAACGGTGAGGAGTCTTTTCATGTTCAGCGGCGGGCCAAGGATACGAAATGGCGCCTCATTCATCTATCGGTCCCGGCTGTCCGGAACTTGCGCGGTTTCTCGCTTCACCGGATCAACAGCGTGGCCCCGTTCATCGCCGCCGGCTGCGCGATTCCCAGGCTCTGCATCAGGGTTGGCGCCACGTCGGCCAGCACTCCCATCGGGCGCAGCCGGGCGCCCTGGAACCGCTCGCCGATCAGCAGGAAGGGCACCGGATTGTTGGTGTGGGCGGTATGCGGCTGGTTGGTCACCGGATCCCACATCTGCTCCGCGTTGCCATGGTCGGCGGTGATCGCGACCGTTCCGCCGCGCGCCAGCGCCGCGTCCACGATCCGCTTCAGCGAGTCGTCCACGGCGCGCACCGCGGCTTCGGCTGCCTTCTGGATCCCGCTGTGGCCGACCATGTCCGCGTTGGCGAAGTTGACGACGTAGAGATCGGTCTCCCCCGCCGTCAATCGCTTCATCACTTCGCCGGTCACCTCCGGCGCGCTCATCTCGGGCTTCAGATCGTAGGTGGCGACCTTCGGCGAAGGCACCATCGTGCGCTCCTCGCCGGCGTAAACCTCCTCGTGCCCGCCGTTAAAGAAGTAGGTGACGTGCGCGTATTTCTCGGTCTCCGCGCAGCGGAACTGGCGCAGCCCGCGCGCGGCGACCAGTTCCCCGAAGAGGCTGCGCAGTCCCTCCGGCGGGAACGCGACTGGGCAGGAAAGATCCTTCCGGTACTGCGTCATCGTCGCGTAGTGCACAAGCGGGACGCGACCGCGTTCGCAGGCGCGCGCGTCGAAATCCTCGCCGGCCAGAAACGCCTCGCTGATCTGGCGCACGCGGTCGGCGCGGAAGTTGAACGAGATCACGGTGTCGGCTTCAGTGACCGGGCACGGCGCGCCGATCAGCGCGGGCTGCGCAAACTCGTCGGTCTCGCCGCGCGCGGCCGCGTCCGCAACCGCCTGCCGCGCGGACGGCGCCGCGAAGGGCGCGCGCGCGTGGACCAGCAGGTCCCAGAAGCGGCGCGTCCGTTCCCAGTTCTTGTCGCGGTCCATCGCGTAGTAACGTCCGCACACCGAGGCCACGCGTCCGCCGTGGCGCGCAAGCATCTCCTCCAGGCGCGCGAGGAAGCCGGGCGATGAGTTGGGCGGTGTGTCGCGTCCGTCGAGCAGCGCATGGAACAACACGCGCTCGCCCGGCAGGCCCAGCGCGCGGGCCAGCGCCAGCAGCGCATCGTAGTGGCCGTCCGACGCGTGTACGCCGCCGTCGCCGATCAGGCCGAACAGGTGCAGACGCCCGCCGGACTTGCGCGCGTGCTCGACGGCACCGCGCAGCGCGCCGTTGCGCGCGAACTCGCCGGTCTCGATGGTTCTGTCAATCCGCGTGATCGTCTGATAGACCACGCGGCCCGCGCCGAGGTTGGTGTGGCCGACCTCGCTGTTGCCCATCAGACCGAGCGGCAGCCCGACCTCGCGGCCGCTGGCCGAGAGCAGCGTCCGAGGCCATTTCTCCCACCATTCCAGGAAGTGGCGCGCGGGTGCGCGCGTGATCGCGTTCCAGTCGCAGTCCAGGGCGTGGCCCCAGCCGTCGAGCACGATCAGGAGGTGCGGGGCGCGGACGGTCATCGGCCGGAATTCGCCGGAGGATCGCCGCTCCGGTGCGTATTACGATAGCGAGGCCGTGATGAAGATCCTCGCCCTCTCCGCTCTCGCCACCCTCGCCGCCTGCTCGACCACGCCGACAGGCCGCTCGCAACTGATCATCACGTCGCAGGCGCAGGAGATGCGCCTCGGTTCCGAAGCCTACGACGAGATGCTCGCTGATCAGAAACTGATCGAGAGCGGTTCGCAGTACGAGATGGTGCAGCGACTCGGCAAGCGCATCGCCGCGTCCGCGAAGAACCTCCACCCGGACAGCGGCGCGAGGGAGTTCCGCTGGGAGTTTGTGCTGATTGACGACCCGAAAACCGTCAACGCCTGGGCCCTACCCGGCGGCAAGTGCGCGGTATACACCGGCCTGCTGCCGGTCACGCAGGACGAGGCCAGCCTCGCGGCCGTGGTCGGCCACGAGGTCGGCCACGCGATCGCGCGCCATGGCGGCGAACGGATCAGCCAGAGCATCTTTCTGCAGGGCGCCCTGATCGGCGCCTCCGTCTCGATGCGCGACATGGATGCGAGCAAGCGCGAAGGCGTGATGCAGGCCCTCGGCCTGGGCGCGACGGTCGGCGTGATGCTGCCTTTCTCGCGTTCACACGAGTCGGAGGCGGACGAGATCGGCCTCTTCCTGTCCGCGAACGCCGGCTACGACCCGAACGCCGCGATCGGCCTGTGGGAGCGCATGGGCGCGCTGGGCGGCGCCGCGCCGCCGGAGTTCCTGTCCACGCACCCGAGCGAGGCGACGCGCATCGAACGGCTCACCGAAATCATGCCCGAGGCCGAGCAGTTGTACCGCAAAGCGCTGGCACGCGAGCAGCGCCGGGGCGATCAGTAGCCACGCGGCGCGAGGCGGAACCAGATGGACCCGCCGGACGGGCGCGCCTCCGGCGGCAGCAGGCCGGCCGCCTGCTGGCGCAGGAACCGCGACGCGTACATCGAGCCGAACAGCACCTCGGCGCGCGGATTGTCAAGAAGATAGGCGTAGAGCAGATACTGCTCGGTCCAGTAGATGTGCTTCTCGGCGGCCTTCTTGGGCGGGAAGCCGAAAGGCAGGAAGATGTCGTGGGCGTGTACCAGCATCGGCTTGCGCAGTTCCGGCATCGCCATCAGGTAGATCATCAGGCAATCGCTGCCGATCTTGACCGTGTGCGTGGAGTCAATGAACCAGAGATCGCCGCGCTCCACGGTCTCGACCAATTCGCGCGGTTCGTAGGCCTGCACCGGACGGCGGTGGATTGCCTCCACGGTCGGCAGCCGCTCGAGCCACGGTTTCGGGTAGGGCTCGATCAGCACCTGCGTGCCGGAGCCGTTCGCGCGCAGCGCCGCGTCGGCCACCAGCGTGGAGAAGCCGCTGCCGATCTCGACCACGCGCTGCGGCTTGAACTTCCGCAGCATGCACCAGTAGGCCATCGCGTCGAGGCCGGTGAACGCCCCGTTCTCCCAGAAGAAGCCCTGCGGGTCGTCCAAATCGCCTTCGAGCGGCGGCGCGAAGCCGGCGGCATGCGGCCGCAGTTCCTCGAGGAACGCCGCCAGGCGCTGCGGGTCGAACACGCGCGGCGAGTGGAACGGTCCTTCGCGCTCGTAGCGCTGCTCGAACGTCTTCTCGATCTCCTCCAGGGAGGGGATCGTCGAATAGAAGTTCGACGGCACGATGTTGATCTTCGCCGCCTGCAGCCTGCGCCGCAGTTCCGGCGTCCCCCACAGCGCGCGTTTCGCGAGCGCGAGCAGTTGCTCGATCTCCTCCTCGTCGAGGTTGCGGACCGGTGTGCGCGCGTCGCGTCGCATGCCGCGAGAGTAACATCCGCTCCATCGTGGCAGCGGGCGGCGTGCGGATCGGCGTGGACCTGGGCGGCACCTCGGCGAAAATCGGCCTGGTGCGCGCGGGCGTGTTGGAGCGCAAGGCGCAGATCGGCAACCCGCACCGCCTGGACGAGTGCGTGGACGCGATCGCCGCGGCGGTGCGCGACCTGACATGCGGCGAGCCTCCCGAGTTCGTCGGCGTCGGGCTGCCCGGTGTCACCAACGACGCGCAGCGGGTGATCCTGCGCGCACCCAACCTCGCGTTCCTGGAGCACGAGGAATTCGCCTTCGCGTTGGAGCGCGCGCTCGGAGTGCCGGTGCGCCTCGAGAACGACGCGAACGTGGCGGCGCTCGGCGAGGCGCGCTTCGGAGCCGGCGCGCATTTCCAGAACTTCCTGCTCGCGACGCTCGGCACCGGCGTCGGCGGCGGGATCGTGCTGAACGGCTCGCTGTGGCGCGGACCGGGCGGCATGGCGGGCGAGTTCGGGCACATCTGCGTCGGTCACGCAGAGACCTGTGGCTGCGGTGCGACCGGCTGCCTCGAGGCTGTCGCCAGCGCGCGCGCGATGGAGCGGAGGAGCGAGCGCGAACTCGGGCGCGCCGCGCCGCTGCCGGAGATCGCCGATCTCGCCCGCAGCGGCGACGCTCGCGCGCAGCAGGTCTTCGCGCACGCCGGCGCCTACTTCGGGGAGGCGCTGGCCACCGTCGCGCTGCTTCTGGATCTGCGCGTGTTCCTGGTCGGCGGCGGTGGCGCCCCGGTGCTCGATCTGCTCCGACCGCACGCGCTCGCGGTTCTGGAGCGTCGCGCTTTGAGCCGCCGCACCGTGGATTTCACACTGCTGCCCGCGCGTCTCGGCAACGACGCGGGAATCCTCGGCGCGGCGATGCTCTGATCGCTACTCGCCGCCGCCGAGTTCCTTGCGGATCTCGGCCAACAGGGCGTCGGCGTTGCCTTCGGTGACTTCCTTCGCCGCCTGATCGGCCGCTTCTTGCATCGTCGGCACCGCGTCGAGGATCGTCTGTTCCTCCGAATCGAGGCTCTCGGAAGCGGCGGCCATGGAAGAGTCATCGGTGTTCGCGATGGCGTCCGCCGCGCTGCGCTGGATGTCGGAGGGCTCGTTGGTCGGCGCGGTCGTCTCCTTGCTTCCGCACGAAACGGCGAAGACGGCGAGCAACAATGCGAGTTGGTATTTCATGATCAGACTCCCTGCGGCTTCTCGCCGGTTTTCTCTTTGGCCTTTTCCTTGGCTTTGTCCATCTCCTGCTTGCCATCCTTGACCTTCTCGCCGGTCTTGCGGCCGGTCTGCTCCTTGGCCTTGTCGCGCGCCTTCTTGTTCTTCGGCGGTTGGATCGGCCTGCCCTTGCCGTGCGTTTCGATGAACGCGAGTGCCGCGTCCACTTTCTCGTCGCCGTGCTGCAGCCGCAGTTCAGTCAGCCGGGCTTCGTGGTGCTCGTCATTCTGGACGCGCAGTTCCTCGACCTGCATGCTCTGCTGCTCGTTGCCTTTCTTGGAGGCGATCTGGCCGACCTCGTCCAGTTGCGCGATGCGCTTGCGGTAACGCGCCTCTTCGGCTGCCACCGGCTTCAGCACTTCCTTGTGCGCGCGGGCCTGCTGCGCGGTCTTGCCTCCCCGGCCGCGTTTATTCTTGCCGGCCGCCGGCACGTCCTCGGCGGGCTCCTGCACGGGGGCCGCCTCGCCGGCCGGCTTGGCCTTGGCGTTCTTGGTCTTCGCGTCAATTGCTTTGGAGCCGGCAGGTTTGCTCTCCTCTTGCAGTAAGGGGGGGGCATCCCAGGCGACAGGATTCGCGGCAGCCGACGTGGACCACAGGGCCAGTGCGCCTGCAGCCGGAAGGATCGTTCGGAGGAGGAGGTTCATGGGTGGACGCGGCGGATCGCCGCGGACCCCGATTCTAGCGCGAGCCGGCGCGCGAGCGCAGCAGCCGGGCGGGCGCGTCCACCAGCACGCGGCCCTGCAATTCCGGCAGCCGCGGCATGACCGTAGGAAGTTGCTTCGGCGGAATCCCGGAGAGATCGCGGCTCACCTGCGGATGGCGCCGGCACAGGAACCAGGCCTGCTCGTACCAGAGGGGACGGCCCGCGTGCGCCAGGACGAGCGGCAGCCGCGGGAAGTCCACGGCCACGTCGTCGCAGTGCATCGGGTCGCCGAGGCGCGAGCGCGCGCCCGGGAAGACGGAAGTGCCGGTGTGGATCATCACCGGCACGCCGCCCCAGGCGAAGAAGACATCCGGCCTAGAAGAGACGCAGTTTGCCGGGCTTGTGCGCGGGGAAGAAATCCTTCGGCGCCTCGAAGTCGAACCGCTGCGCGAGCACTGCGGCGTACACGTCGCGGTAGTCCGTCGTCACCGGCAGGTCGCGGCCCTGGTAGAGGCTCTGCTCGCCGAGCCCGTCCCAGGTGCCGTGAATCTGGCCGCCCTTCACGCCGCCGCCGATCACCCACATGATCCCGCCGTGGCCGTGGTCGGTGCCGTTGTTGCCGTTCTCGCGCACCGTGCGGCCGAATTCGCTCATCACGAGGATCGTGGTGTGCGCCATCCGGTCGCCGAGTGCCGTGGTGAACGCCGCGATGCCCCGCGCGAGGTCGCCCATGCGGCCTGCCATCTTGCCGTCCGCCCCCCCCGCGTTGGTGTGATCGTCCCAGCCGCCGTAGTCGAGGCCGGCGATCTCAAGGCCGGCGCCGGCGCTCACGACCCTCGACAGGACCTCCATGCGCCGCCCGAACTGGCTGTCCGGGAAGCCGCGCGGATCCGCGGTCGCCGCAAGCCTTTCCTCGCGCGCGCGGGCGCGCTCGCGCGGGTTGCCGCGCGGTCCGCCATCCTCGCCGAGCCCGGGCCCCTCGCTTCCGGAGTCGCCGACGATCTGCTGAAAGCGCCGCAAGGTCTCGATCGTCATGCGGCCCGACTCGACGACGCCGGTGTCGTCATCCTCGCGGCGGCCCTGCATGTCCTCGCCGCCTTCCAGCATGTCACTGCCGTCGCCGTAGAAGTCCTCGAACTTGTCCAGTGTCTTGCCGCTGCTCTTGCGGTCCAGGTTGGTAGGCACCGCGAGCACCGGGTAGTCGCCGCGCAGCGAGCGCGGCAGCAGGTCCTGCATGCCAAGCGCGCGAAACTCGCTGGCGCCGGACTTCGCGGTGCAGCCGAGGTAACGGTTGACCCAACCCGCGCGGGCGGTGCGGTCGCCCGGCGCGCCGAACTCCATCCAGTCCTGCGCGTCGAAATGGCTGCGCGTCGGGTGCGGCGAGCCCGCGCAGACGATCGGTGCCAGCATCTTCGCGTCCCACGCCGGCTTCAGCGGCGCGAGCCCCGGATGCAGCGCGAAGGTGTCGTCGAGCGGGATGATGCCGTCGGCCTCGGTCAGGCCGAGGGTGCTGCGGCCGCCGAGATATTCCGGATCCTTCCACGGCAGCAGCATGTGCAGCGGGTCCGAGCCGCCGCGCAGGAAGATCACCACCAGCGCGGGTGTCGCGGCCGCGGTCGCGACCGTGGCCGGTTCCTGCGCAGCGAGCAGGCGCGCGCGCGGCGCCGCCAGCCCCGCGGCAGCCGCCGCGGCGCTCCACTTCAGGAAGTCACGTCGTGCGAGGTGTGCCATTTCTTTCACTGTTTCTGGAATTCCGGGGAGCCGAGGAGCAGGCCGACCAGTTGCGGCCCGAGTTCGCGCAGGTCGGGAACCTTCTTCTTCGCCAGGTACTCGGAGGTGACGCTGGCCAGCGCGGCGCGCGTGCGCTCGCCCGCGCCTTCGGGCAGGACGATGCGCGCCAGATGGTGCTGCCAGGTCTCGGGTTGAGCGTCCTCGGGCACGCGCGACCAGAACCCCTCCGGGATCTTGACGCCGCGGATCCGCCCCTCGGCGAGATCCACCGCGAACTGCCAGCGCAAGGCCAGCACGCCGGGATCCAGCCACGCCTCGGCGGTGTCGTACCAGCCGGTCGGATCGTCGCAGAACAAGGTCGGCTGGTTCATGCTCTCGAGGGTGGCCATCAGCGGACGCGCCTCGACGACCTCGGCGCCCGTCGCGCGCACCGCGCTGATCACGAACTCGAACGGGGTCTTGAACTTCGCTTCGAAGTTCTCGCGGGCCCAGAAGGCGTCGGTGGCGACGATCGCGCGCACGACCGCAGGGATGTTCCCGTCGGTCTTCAGGAAGGCCTTGGCCGCGGCGTCCACCACCTCCGGCGGCGAGTCGTCGTTCACCAGATAACGCGCGAGTTTCATGCCGATGAACTTCGCGGTGTTCCGGTGCTCGGCGAGGTGGGCCAGGATCTCCATCCCCTGCCCGTGGCCGCCTTCGTCGTCCTCCTGGAAACGGCGCCCCAGCAGGCGCTTGTCGCCGACGACGTGCATCTCGGGCATGAACACGAACTCGTGCGTGCCGCGCCGCCCGCCGTCGTAGGTCCATCCGGTCAGCGCCTGCGCCAACGCGATCACGTCGTCCTGGTCGTAGCCGTTGTCCACGCCCAGCGTGTGCAGTTCCAGCAGTTCGCGCGCGTAGTTCTCGTTGAGCCCGCGTTCGGCGGCGATCTGCACTTCCTCCTGCGCGCGGTCGCGCGAGCCGGTGCGCCGCTTGGTGTTGCGCTCGATCTCCGCCAGTTCCTGCTTGCTGGGCGGCCGCCGCGACACCGCGTTGTCAAGATAGTTCAGCATTGCCGCGTGCCGCGCCGACGCTGCCAGCATCTCGCCGAAGGAGCCGAGCACGTTGCGCCGGATCACCATGCGCTCGTAGTCGTTGATCTGCAGTTCGATCGAGTCGCCCTTGGTGAACGACACGTTGAAGTGGTTGCGCCAGAAATCGCACAGCACCTCCTCGGCGCGGCGGTCGGAGAGCGTCGCGCGCAGGATCACCGCTTGGATCAGTTCCATCCCCGGCGTGCGGCGCCGCATGCGCAACTGCTGCCGCTCTTCCTCCGAGAGATCGTCCTCATTGAAGCCGCGGCCGAGATAGTCCGCATAAACCCACTGCGAGGCGCCGGCCGGCGACAGATCAATGGTCTCGAAGCCCTTCAGCGTCTCCAGCAGCCGCGGGTCCCGCGCGGCGGCGGGAGTCAACTGCTCGTCAAGCCACGCGTCCACCCCCATCGCGAGCACGCGCTCGACCTCACCCGGCGCTGGCCCGAAGGCAAGACGGTTCAGCAGGTGGACCGCGCGCTCGCGGTCGTTGAGCGGGGCGGGTGCGTCCTTCGCGCCGGCACCCTGCGCCGGGACGACCGCCAGCCAGGCCGAGCAGAGGAGAGCGAGCATGGACACCATCCTAGTCCTGAATCCTCCATGAAACACCCCTCCCCGCGGGAAGTTCCGCCGGTCGGCCGCAGGCGGCGGAGGGGGTGAATCGCACACGCCGCAGAATCTGGGAGCCCCTCGCATCCCCGGCTTGGACACCTGGTCCGGATCAGCGAGCCGCGCGGCTTCACGCCGATTCCCCGAACCGGCCCATCACTCCCAGCGGTAGAAGCCCTCGCCGGTTTTCTTTCCCAGTTTCCCGGCGGCCACCATCTCGCGCAGCAGGCGCGGCGGCGCGAAGCGCGGGCCCAGTTCGCGCGCAAGGTATTCGGCGATCCCCAGCCGCACGTCGAGGCCGACCAAGTCGGTCAGGCGCAGCGGGCCCATCGGGTGGCGATAGCCGAGTTCCATCGCCTTGTCTATGTCGGCCGCGCCGGCGACGCCCTCCTCCAGCATGCGGATCGCCTCCAGCCCGATCGCCACGCCCAGCCGCGAGGAGGCGAAACCCGGCGAATCCTTCACTACGATCGGCTCCTTGCCGAGCCGCCGACCCAGCGCCGTCGCCGCCTCCGCCGCCGCGGGCGCGGTGCGCGGCCCGACGACCACCTCGAGCAGCGCCATCAGCGGCACCGGGTTGAAGAAGTGCATGCCCAGAAAGCGCTCCGGGCGCCGAAGCACGCCGGCGATCGCGCCGATGGCAAGCGAGGAAGTGTTGGACGCGAGCAGGGCATCCGGCGCGGCCGCGCGCTCGACTTCCGCGAAGAGGTGACGCTTCAGATCGAGGTTCTCCGGCACGGCCTCGATCACGACGTCCGCGCCCGCGCAGGCGTCAACGAGATTCGTGGTGCCGCGCACGCGCGCGCGCACCGCGGCCGCCTCTTCCGCCGGCATCTTGCCCTTCGCGACGCCCTTAGCCAGGAAGGCCTCGATTCCCTTGAGGCCTCGCGCCAGCGGCTCTTGCGCGAGGTCGTACAGCGCGACTGCAAGCCCGGCTTGCGCGCACACCTGCGCGATGCCGTGGCCCATCGTGCCCGCGCCGAGCACTGCGGCGCGCGTGAAGGTCGGAGCGGGGTCCGGCGAGGTCATGCGCCGGAAAGACTAGGGCAGCGCTGAACCAGTGCTTTCGTTCAGGCGCGTGGATTCGCGTCCGGGACGGAATGAAGGTTCAGCGATGCCCTAATCGAGCCAGTTCTCGTTGGTGCCGGCGTAGTTCACGACGAAGCCGAAGCGCAGCGACCGGTCGAAGGTGTCGAAGCCCAGATCCAGGCCGCTGCCGCTGCTGCCCCACATCCACAGCAGGCCCGTGGTGAGGTTGGGATCCCAGTCGAGGGTGTGGAGGCTGCTGTCCACGCTCCCGTCCGCGAGTTCGGTCGCGTCGTATTCGTAGAGATTGCCGAGGCCGGCGCCGCCGTAGACCGCGAAATTGTCGGCGAAGCGATACACGAGGCCGGCGTCGAACACGAAAGCGCCGACGTGATCGTCGAGCAGAAACTCGTCGTCGTCGTCCACGACCCCGTCGTCCTCCTCCGGATCGTCAAAGAGCAGGTCGAGGCCGGTGATCGCATCCACGCGCATCTTGGCGAAGGAGCCCCAGCCGCGGTATCCGGAGGTCCAGTAGGAGAAGGTCAGGCCCGCGCGGGCGCCGCCGCCGCCGCTGCGGCTCGCCAGCCCGACGCCGACCAGTTCGAAGGGCGTGGCCGGCTGCGTCGCGGAGGCGCAACTCGCGCCGACCGCGAGCAAGCAGGAAGCGGCGAAGCGGCGTCTCATCAGAAACGCACCGCCCAGACCAGTTTCAGGGCCACCTCGCGCGTGAGCGGCCGCACGCTGCCGCCCGGCGCCTCCTCCCATCCGGTCTCGACCACGAAGAACACTTCGCGGCCGTCGGCGATCAGCCAGTGCAGCCGCGACTGCACCCCCAGCGTGTCGGACTCGTTGTCCGCCTGCAGCAGATTTTGCCACGACAGCGCGGGCGAGAAGTTGCAGTCCAGCGCGAGCCGCTCGAGCCGCGTGACGAAGTCGCCGCCATCCAGCGAGCCGCGGTTCTCTTCGTAGCCGAAACCGGCGCTGAAGCGCGGGCTGGGCCGCCAGTTCATCTCGCTGCCGAACGTCAGGATACTTCCGCCGTAGAATGAGCCGCCGCTCACCTCGACGGCGCCGGATATCGGCCGCGCCTCCGACCACTGGTAGCCCGCAAGGACCTCGGCCCACGAGTAGGAGCCCGCTCCCACGACCACGCCATCGGCGATCTCGAAGTCCTCCGTGGGACGGTCGCTGGACAGTGTCAACTCGACACCCATCTCGTCTCCGTCGTGGAACTCCAAGCCGAAGGGCCGGAACAGCAAGTCGCTGCTGATCAGTTCGCCCTGAAGATCGGTCCAAACCGTCGGCTGTAACTCGAAACTGTAGATGCGGATCGGCCCATCCTCCGGCCGCGGTTCCCACTCGATCGTGGCGCTCGTCAGCCACTCGCCGGGGCGGCGCACGAATCCCATGCCCGGCCGGAAATCCTCGTGCGCGCCGAGGCTGCGCAGACTGAACTTCCAGTCGCTGGTGCGCAGGTTGGCTTCCAGGCCGAATCCGCCGCCGTCGGTCGCGGTGGCCGCGTCCTCGCTCGCCACGGCAAACGCGTTCAGCGTGAAGTTGCCCGGCAAGAACTCCGTGCTGCTCCAGCGGATGTCGGCGCCCGCGACCGTGTTGTCCGCGCCGGCGGCCGGATTGCCGTGCGTCAGCAGGCCGCCGATCGCGAGATCGCCGTTGATGCGGTAGGCCGGACGCAGCACGAACAGATCGGCCTCCGGCACGCCGATCTCCGGCATCGCGCCGGTGTGCACGCCGAGAAAGCCGAGGTCCCACGGCCCGGCGCGCCCCGCGAGCCGTGCGCCGACGTCAATCGGCACCTCGACCTCGTCCACCAGGCCGATGCGCCGGCTGAAGTAGGGCAGCAGATTGCCGCCGCCCATGCCGAACTGCCCGCCCTGCTCGCCGAACTGGAACAGCGTGCTGTCCTGCAGGAAGAAATCGCGCTTCTCCGGGAAGAACAGCGGGAAGCGCGACAAGTTGACTTGCCGCTCGTCCACCTCGGTCTCGGCGAAGTCGGTGTTCCAGGTGAGCGAGGCAGCAAGTTCCGAGGTGATGCGCCAGGACACTTCGCCGCCGGCGTCGGAATCGAAGCCGTCGCCGCCCGCGAGGTTCGAGCCGTCGCGGCCATGCAGCGTCGCGTACGGGCGAAACTCCAGGCCCAGGCCCTGGCGCGCACCCCCGAAGCCGCTCAACTCGCCCGCTTCGCGCACGTTTTGCAGCCGGAACTCGCGCTGCGCTGCGGCCCAGCGGCTGCGAGAGCGGTCCGCCCCGCGCCCGCGCTCGAAGTTCGCGCGCCAGACGTCGTCCGCGCCGAAGCCGAGCGTCGCGAAGGGGATCCGGATCTCGACGACCCAGCGGTCCGCAGAGATCGCGATCTCCGCCTCCCAGAAGCCGTTCCACGGCTTATTGAAGCGTCGCCCGTTGTCGCCGATCAGAGCGTCGCCGCGCGAGCCGCCCGCCGCGACCTGGAAGAAGTAGGCGGTCTTGCCGTCGCGGAAGGTGTCCAGCACGAATTCGACGCGGTCGTCGTCCTCCAGGAACGCGTCGCGACGCATGTTCTGCAGCACCATGCGCTCCGGCTCCGGCTCCCACATGGTCATGCCAAGGTAAAGATGCGTCTCGGTGCGGAAGATCCGCACCTCCCACGGAGGGTCCGCGGCGATGCCCTCCTGCGGCTCCACGGTGATGAAGCGATTCAGAACCGCCGCCCGCTCCCACTCGGGCTCGTTCAGCGCTGCGTCGAGCGCAATCTCCCCCGCCGCGAGCGTTGGCACGCGCGCCTGCGGTCGTGCCTGCGGCGTCTGCGCGGCAGACGCCAGAGCGAGAAGCAAGGCCATCATGCGCGCGCCGCCGCCGTTTCCTGCAGCCGGATCATCTTGCGCGCCAGGCCGGTCAGCCCGACTTCAGCCTCGCGCACCGCCTGCGGCCCGCCGCGCCAGCCATCCACAGCGAACACGCGCGCGCGGATCTTGTGCCGCGTGATCACGTGCCGCACGTCGCCGATTTCCACCAGCGCGCGCGCGGCGCCGCACTCCAGCCTCCGCCACGCCGACTGCGGGCTCTCGCCGCGGCGCGCCGCGAGCGTGGGCGGCTCCCACAGTCCGGGATTCCAGCCCGCGACGCGCTCGCGCAGCAGGAGACCGGCGCCGCGCCGCGCGACGAACCCGATCAGTTCCACCGAGCGCCACGCGACCGCTTCCTTCGCCCGCGGAAATGTTTCCTCATTTCCACCGGCGTGCGCGGCGCACTCCGCCGCGAGCGGGCACTCGCCGCAGCGCGGCGCGCGCGGCGTACACACCGTCGCGCCGAGTTCCATCAGCGCCTCGACGATCTCGCCGGGCGCCTCCGAGGCCCGCACCAGCCCGCCGGCCCACTCCTCCGCGGCCGCCTGTAGCGCCCGCGCGCTGGCCGGCAGGTCCAGACCGCGCACGCGCGCCGTCAAGCGCTTGACGTTGCCGTCCACCGCCGCGACCGGCTCGTTGGTAGTCTGCGCCGCGATCGCCGCCGCGGTGTAGGGCCCCACTCCCGGCAACTCGGCCCATTCGGCGGCGCTCGCGGGCAGCCGCCCGCCGCGCTCGCGCACTACGCAGCCTGCCGCCGCGTGCAGCATGCGCGCGCGCCGGTAGTAGCCGAGGCCCGCCCAGGCGCGCAGCACCCGTTTCTCGGGCGCGGCGGCGAGCGCCGCGAGGTTCGGGAAGGCGTCAAGAAAGCGCCGGTAGTAAGGACCGACGACCTCCGCGCGCGTCTGCTGCAGCATCACCTCGGCGACCCAGGTCGCGTACGGCTCACGGCGCCCAGCCGGCTGCGCGCGCCACGGCAGGTCGCGGCGATGGCTCGCGAACCAGGCACGCAAGGCTCGGACGCGGTGGGCGACGGCCATCGGAGCGGACAAGATACGGACGAGCCGCTCTCCGATGCACCGCTTCCTCGCCATCCTGGTGCCGTTGCTGCGCGGCGCCGCCCTCACGCTGCTGCTGGCCGGCGTCGGCGACGCGCTGACGATCGCGCTCGGCGGCGGCGCCGACCTGCGCGCGTTCGCCTTCGGCGCGGTGTTGCTCGCGCTCGCGACCGGCGCGGTACACGAGGGCGCCGGCAATCCGCCGATTCACGCGTCCTATCTCTGGCTTGGCCTGGCCGCCGCGCTGCCGATGTTCTCCGGCCTCGCCCCGCTCTCCGCCATCGGAGGCTTGCTCTTCCTCTTACCGCTGCGTGCGCTCGGTGCCCGACTCTCCGGCCTGTTCGCGGTGTCCGAGCAGCCGGCGCGTCTCGCCGGCCTGCACGCCGCGGGCGCGGCTCTTGCACTGGCGTGGGCGGCCGCAAACGGACTCGGCCTCTCCGGCTACCTGCTGGCTTTCGTCGCCGCCGGACTGCTGATCGTGCGCGCGCCGACGCCCGCGGTCGGCGGCGAAGGCGACGGCTTCGAGCGTGCGCCGCGCCTGGAATTGCGCGTCGCCCGTTTCGGCCTCGGCGCCGGCCTCGCGTGGCTGTTCCTGCTGCTGGTGCCGGCCGCGCGCGCCTTCGACTCTTCGCACGCGGGCAACGACGCGCTCGCGCTGCTGGCCTGCGCCGCGTGCGCGGCGCTGGGATGGCTCACCTTCGGCGCGTTGGTCGCAGATTCGCGCCGCGTGGACGTTTGGGCCGCGCTCGCGACGGCCGCGGCCGGGCTGGTCGCGCCATTCGTCGCGCGCACCCTCGAGGATCTCTCACAGCCGATGGCCTTCGACGGGCGGCTGCGCGCGGGATTGTTGCAGACCTTGTTTCACCCGGACGCACCTCGTCTGCCGGAGGAACATCCTGCCTACGTGCCGTGGGTGATGCTGATCACCGTCGCGTTGCCGGTGGTGCTCGCGGCGGTCGCGCTGCGCGGCACACTGGGACGCAAGCCGACGGGTCCGGACGATCTCGCGCCGGTGCTGGCGGGCGCGGGGGTCGCGCTCGTGACCTTCTCGCTGCCCTTCGCTTCGGTCGCGGGCACCGCGCCGTGGATCGGCACCGCGGCGCTGGCCGCGCTGCTCGGTGCCGCACTCTGCGAACTCGCGGCGCGACCGGGACCGCGGCGGTTGCGCGCGGGCGCCGGTCTGGCGATCGTTGCCGCGGCGGCGGCATGGGCACGGCCCTTCCCGCCGCCGCGGCTGGAGTTCCCCATCGCGGATGCGCGCGCGTGGACGATCGCGCGTGCTGCGGACGGCTCGGCGCTGGCGATCACAGCGCGCGCTGCGGCGGTGCGGATCGTCGAACATCCTGGAGCCGATCGGGAGCAGTACCTTGCGCACGGCCGCAACCTGCTGACTCCCGAGTTGGACGCCGAGGGAATCTGGACGCGCGACGTGGATCTGGCGCTGCGGTGCGCACCCGGCGCGCGCCGCGTGCTGCTTGCGGGAGCGGCGCACCCGGCCTCGCTGCGCGCGCTGGCGCGGGCCGGAGTGAGCGCGGCGGTGGTCGCGGGCGATCCGGCCGCGGTCGAACTGCTGCGACGCCGTGATCCGGCCGGCTACGGGCTCGCGCTCGGCTCGGCGCCTTCGCTGGCGCGCGCGCGCGGCGAGTTCGACCTGGTGCTGATGAGGTCACTGGCCCAGTGGGACGAGGAGGTCTCGCTGTTGCGCGCCTGGGCCGCGACGCAGGCGCTGCATCACGCGGGCGAGGCGGGCGCGTGCGTGCTGGCGCTCGACCCGGAGCAGTGCGTGCCGAGAGTTTTCCCTTCGCTGCTCGCGGCGTGGCGGCGCGTGTTCGCGTCCGTACACGTGGTGATCGAGCCGGACGGATTGCGCAGCGTGCGGCTGCTGCTCGTGGGCTTCGGCACTGCGCGCGAGTTGCCGGAGGAACTCGCACCGCTCGCGCTGCCGCCGGCGTGGGTCGCACGCGCTGCCGACGCCGGGAGCCTGTCGCGGCTGCTCGCGCCGCTGCCGCGTGTACACGCGGATCTGGCGGAGACCGCCTGGCGGCTGGTGGACGAGTTGCGCGCGGAGCGGCGGGCTGCGGCGGTACTGGAGGAATTGGCCGGATTCGCAGGCGGCGACGCGACGCCGACGCTGCTGCGCGCCGCGGCGCTGCAACTCGCCGCGCAGGAGTACTCCACGCACGACACGTATCTGCAGCAGGGCGCGGAGGCGATCGAGGTGAGCCGGCCGGCGCTGGAGGAACTGGCGCTCTGGGCGCGCGCGTGGCCGCAGAGCGCTTGGGTGCGCGCGACATGGGCCGATGCGGGCGCGACGCTGGCTGCGAAGCGGGAGGTCGGGTTGGTGGAGGAGTTCGTGCGCCCGTTGCGTGATGAGTTGGGTTGGCGCGAGGCTGGGATCACGCTGCCGCTGGCGCGCGCGGCGCTGGAGTTGCTCGATCCGGAGGCTGCGCGAACGCTGCTCGAAGAAGTGCTGGCCGCCGATCCAGTCAACGCCGAAGCGGCGGATCTGCTGCGCGTGCTGGAGGGCGAGAAGGCGCTCGCGCCAGATGCGCATGAGGGGCACGAACACGACTGACCGGATACTGGCCCCACCGCGTGGAGGTGGCGGCGCGGAAGTCCGTACCGCGACGAGACTTAGGCGCAGAGGCCCGCCGGAAGATTGGTATCCGATCCAAGTTCCGGGTCTTCCAAGGACTTACACCCGGCCTCCTCCATTTGTTGGGGCCAGTATCCACTAGCATATTCGCTCCATGAGCAACATCCTCCTCCCCCTCGTTGGCGCGCTGCTTGCCGCGCCTCTTGCGGCGCAGAACGTGCGCCTCCCGCAGCAGATTGACCTGGGTCTGACCGGACCTTCGGTCGGTCCCGCGATGGCCTCCGACGGTGACCTCTCGGTCGCAGTCTGGAAGGATGACGTGGTTGACCAGATGTTCGCCTCCGTGTCCGACGGCTCGGGCCGCACCTGGACCGCTCCGGTGCGCATGGACGACGCGGCTACCGGCAACAAGTTCGCCGAGGTCCACGCCCTCGCGATCGCCGGCGGAGTGATCCATTCCTCCTGGCGCGACGAGCGCAACTCGCTGGCCGACGACGTTTACTACACGCGCTCGACCGACGGCGGCCTGACCTGGGAGGCCAACCAACTCCTCGACAAGGGCTACCCGATTGGCGGCAACGACGTGCGCACTTGGCGCATGAGCGCGGACGCCAGCCTCGTCGCCGCGCTGATCTCGCCCGAGCAGCCCAACCTGGACGAGGACCTCTACTTCACGTACAGCACGATGAGCGGCGCGGCCGGCACCTGGACCGCGACCGCCGCTGCCACCACGCACAACGGCCTCGGCGACGTGGACGAGATTGACCTCGCCGTCTTCGGGCCGTGCATCGCGATGGCGTGGCAGGACAACTCCACCAACGGCGTGGACGACCAGGTCTACCTGTCCATCTACGACGTGAATCTGCTTGCCTTCGTGGTGCAGGACCTGTTGATCTCGGCCAACTCCGCCGCCGCCGGCGGCGACAGCGAGGACAACGTCGCGGTGTCCGGCAGCGCCAGCGGTATTGCGATCGCCTTCCAGGTGGACTATCCGACCGCCAACGAGGAACTGCGCGTCGCACTGACCGACCTCGCCGGCACGATCACGCTGGCCGACGTGAAGGTCGGCAACTACACGACCGCCGCCGACGTGGACAACATCGAGGTGCTCGCGCGTGCCGACGGCAGCACCGTCGTCGCCTGGGAGGACAACCGCACCGTGTCCGCGATGGATGAGATCTGGACCGCGCGTTCGACCGGCGGCGCCTTCACCGAGGGCGTCTCGCTCGGCACCGGCGGCTTCCCGCGCCTCACGGGCGCGACCGGCGACTACGTCGGCACCACCTTCTCGAGCGGCTCCTTCCCCGAGAACGCCGGTCTCTCGCTGTCGCGCGACGGCGGAGCCACCTTCAACCCGCTGGTGGACGCGTCCACCGGCCTCACGGGCGACACCGACTTCACCGAGTTCGCCTACAACGCACTGTACGGCAACTTCGTCTGCGGCTGGCTGTCCGACGACCTCGGCATCAACCACCTGTACGTCGGCGGCGCGCGCAGCGCTTCGCTGGCGGCCAACGGCCCGTTCACGGTCGGCCTGCCTGTCAACTTCAGCGTCAGCGGCTTCGGCGCGGGCGAGAGCGGCGACTCCTTCCAGGTGGTCGTCTCGACCGGCAACGGAACGCCCTTCGCGTTGCTGCCCTTCGGCGACGGCCGCAGCATCTGCCTGACTGACACGCCGACCGTGATCGCCTCCGCGACCTCTTCGCTGCTCGCCGGCACGCTCTCCGCGAGCGGCGACGGGGTCACGCCGATCATCTCCTTCCCGAACATCTTCCCCGTCGGCACCACGCTGCACGCGATTGCGGTCAGCCGCGCCGGCACGCTGTTCGGCTCGATCACCGACACGGTTCCGTTCACGGTTGAGTAACCCGGCCTAGCAGGATGCTGGACGGAAGGGCGATGCTCCTGGCCCTTATCCACGCGGCGGCGCTGGTCCTCGGGCCGGCGCTGCCGCCGTTCACGCTGTTCCCGGGCCGCGTAGGTCTGACGATCGTCAGCAACTTTCGCGCCAGCAACGCAATTCCTTTCACGCTTCTCTGATCCTTCACGCGCGCGGATAGAATGGGGATTCGCATGCGCAACCCCTGCTTACCCCTCGCGTTCGCGCTCACTGCGCTGCCCGTCGCGGCGCAGAACGGCGACATCCTGACCTACAACGGCACCCCGGGATCCATCCCTTCGGATTTCGGAATCAACCGCCTGTTCGACTTCGACGGCGACCAAGTCTTCGGCAACAGCGCGGTCGAGCGCATCTCCTTCGGCTTCGACCAGCAGGTACTGGTCAACTTCGTGGAGGACATGACCTTCCACGCGGAGCCTGGTCTGGTCGCGACGGTCTATGCGGTCGCCGGCGACAACGTGATCCGGATGCAGGATCTTGACAACGACGGCGATTGCAACGACGCGGGCGAAATCACCGTCTTTGCCGAGACGCGTGCGATCTGGGGCGTCGGCAACACCAGTCCGGACAGCCTCGATTTCGTGCCCGGCACGGAGATTCTCTACGTCACCGACGACATCTGGACCGGCGTGGCGACCTTTCCGAGCGGCATTCAGCGCTACGAGGATCTCAACGGCGATCACGACGCCGCAGACATCGGCGAGTCCGCGCTCTGGGTGGACGGCACCCTCACCCAGATCATCCCGACCAGCGCCGGCTCGGTCACGGTCAGCCTCACCGACTTCGAGGCCGTGATGGTGGATTCAAGCGGCATGGTGATCGGCTTCGAGCAGCAACTGCGCGCGTTGCTCGGCTTCTTCGACATCAACGGCGACGGCGACGCGATGGACGCCGGCGAGGCCTGGAACTTCTGCAACCTGGTCAACAACCAGGCCGTCAACGGGCTCGACGTCAACGCCGACGTCCTCTCCGGCGCGCTCAAGGAAGGCGGCTGCCCGTCCTCGTCCGGCACCGGGATGTACACCTCGCTCGAGATCCTCGACGTCTCCTACGGCGCCGGCCCCGGCGGCCGCGACGTGTACTGGATGGTCACCACCGTCTCGGCGACCACCTGCACGCAGGCGGCGGCGTTGGTCTATCGCGGCGTGGACTTCAACGGCGACCGCGACCTCAACGACGCGGGCGAGGTCACGCTGTTCTACGACGGCCCGAACAGCCCGCACCTCTACGTGCCGAACAGCATCTGGGGCGGCACCGAGTACGACGGCGGCTTCGCGATCTGGCACAACGCCGGCCCGCCGGGACAGACCGCCTTCATCCAGGACACCGTCGAATTCCTCGCCGACGGCAACGGCAACGGCAACGCGATGGATGCCGGCGAGTCCGTCGTGCTGCACTCGTGGGACCCGGACGGCACCTACGCGGTGTGCATGACCGACGCTCCGGTCGGCGCGTTCACCGAGCCCCCCCCCACACCGCCCTTCTTCATCGAGTTCGGGCAGGGAGGCGTCGGCACCAACGGCCTGCGACCGGAGATCGGCAACGTCGGCACGCCGGTGATCGGCGCGTCCTTCGAGGTCACGGTCGCGAACGCGCGCGCCGCCGCCCTGGCGGAATTGATGCTCGGCTTTTCGAACACCGACTGGGGCAACTTCTCGCTGCCGCTCGACATGACGCCCCTCGGCGCGCCCGGCAACTTCCTCTACGTGTCGCGCGACTACCTCTTCTTGACCATGACCGACGCCCAGGGCGCCGGTGCACTGTCCTTGAGCGTGCCCAACAACCCCGCGATCGTCGGCCGCGACCTCTACCTGCAGTGGCGCATTATTGATCCAGGCGCCAACAACGCCTCTTCGGTGGTGTCCAACGCCGGCTGGACCCGGATTCAGTAGTTCGCGTCACCGCGGGCCGACCGGCCCGTGGAAGGAGGAGGGGGCTGCCCGGCTCCTTCCTCTTCTCGTTCTCCTATCCTGGAGGATTCCATGCTCGCCGCCGCCATCGCCGCAACGCTCCTGCTCGCGCAGGAGCCCACGCTGGCCGAAATTGACGCCAAACTCCGCAAGGCGGTGGACCGCGACTCGTACGAGGCCGGCGCCGTGGACTCCGCGCGCGCGCTCGCTGCGATGCGCAGCGTGGAGGCGATGGAACTCCGGCTGGAACTCTTCGACGCGAAGTGGGCCACCTACCGCGGAGTGTTCCTGCGCGACTGGCTCTACTCCGGGATGCAGCGCGCCGAAACGCGCGAGGAGGCCGACTTGCTGGCGCGCGCCGCGGCGGACAAGAAGCGCGGCGAATGGCTGCGCGTTCTGTGCCTGCGCGCGATCGAGCAGTGCTCGGCGCGCGTGGACGGGGAACTGCTCTTCGATCCCGCTTTCGCGCGCGCGCCCGACGAGGTGCGGCGCGCGTGGCAGGCGGCGGCCGGCGCGTGCCTGGGCGCGGCGCGCGCGGATTTTGACAAACCAGCCGGCGCGTCGGCGGCGCGCGCGGCGCTGCTGGAAGCCGGCGCGCCGTTCCTCGGGCTGGCGCGGCTGCCCGATTGGACCGCGGAGGAGATCACGGCGGTCGGCAGGGCGGCGGAGGGCGCAAAAAACCCGGGCGACCGGGCGCTGGCGCTGCGCACCGCCGGCGCCAACCCGGCGGGACGCGAGGCCTTCGTCGCGGCGGCGCGCGTGGCATTGCGACGCGAGGAGTGCGGGCCGCGCGCCGCCGCGATCGAGACCGCCGGCGCGCACGGCGCGATCGAACTGGTGCCGGACCTGATCGCCTTCCTGGAGGCGGAGGCGAAGCGCGGCGGCGGACGCTTCGTACACGACGCGGCGGAGACGCTGCGGCGGATCACCGGCCTGCCCTTCGGGCCCAAGCCGGAGATGTGGCGCCACTGGTGGACCAAGGAGGGCGCGGCGTGGCTCGAGCGCAGCCGCGCCGAGGCCGACGGCCGCGGCGCGGGCGAAGGCGTCGCGCGGCAGGCCGAGTCGGACACGGTTTCCGCACGCTTCTTCGGACTGCCGGTGGACAGTTTCCGGATCGCGATCGTGGTGGACGGCTCGGGCAGCATGAGCGCGAGCAAACTGGGAGCCATTTCAACCGTCGAGGCGGCCGCGCGCGAAGTCGAAAAGTTCTGCACGGCGCTGCCGCGCGACGCGGTGTTCCAGGTGTGGATCGTCGAGACCACGCCGTCGGCGGCGTTCAACAAGGCGATGCCCGCGAACGGAGCCCAGCGCGAGAAGGGCATGGATTTCCTGCGCAAGCGCGCTTACCGCAGCACGTCGGCGGTGGTGGAAGCGATCGAGAGCGCGTCGCTGGACCCGGACATTGACACGATCGTGTTCATCGGCGACGGCGGCAGCAGCGCCGGCAAGCACGCCTACGACGAGCACATTCTGGAGGCGCTGCGGCACGTCTATGCGCGCACTGGCGTGCGGGTCCACACGATCCTGGTCACCGACAACACTGCGCACGAGGACTTGATGAAGGATCTTGCCGGAGCCACCGGGGGTAGAATGGCGAAACCCTCGGGATCCTCCGGCTGATGATCGCAACGCTCGCCCCCCTGCTCCTCGCGCTCCCCCAGCAACTCCAGGTTCACTTTCTCGACGTCGGCCAGGGCGCCGCGACGCTGATTGTCTCGCCCACCGGCGAGACGTTTCTATTCGACGGCGGCGACAACGGCCAGGGCAATGGCGTGGTCGTTCCCTATCTGCAGGCGCGCGGGATCGCGCATCTGGACCAGGTCGGCGCCAGCCACTATCACGCTGACCACCTCGGCGGGCTCGACGAGGTGTGGGACGCAGGCATCACGGCGACTGTGTGCTGGGACCGCGGCAACACCAACGAGCCGTCCACGCAGTCCTACCAGGACTACAAGAGCCGCTACACCGGCGTGCGGCAGACCGTGGTGGCCGGGCAGATCGTGGATCTGGGCGGCGGCGCGACGCTGAAGTGCCTGGTGGTCGAAGGCCGGCTCGCCGGCGGCGGCTCCGTCAACATCAGCAGTTCGTCGCAGTGGGAGAACTCGGCGTGCATCGCGTGGAAACTCGAGTACGGGAGTTTCGACCTCTTCTTCGGCGGCGACCTGACCGGCGGCGGCAACTCGACGGCGGACGTCGAGAGCAGCGTCGGGCCGATCTGCGGCGACGTGGACGTCTATCAGGTGAACCATCACGGCTCGCTGACCAGCAGCAACTCCGCCTTCATGTCGTGGCTGCTGCCCGAGTTCGCGGCGGTCCCCTGCGGCAGCGGCAACACCTACGGCTATCCGAAGCAGGACGTGACGGACCGCATGAACACCGCGGCGCGCGCGATCCCGGTGTGGTGCGTGACCGACGGCGTCGGCACCGAGGGCTTTGTGGACGCGGGCGGAACGATCGCGCTGGTGACTGACGGCGTGCGCTACACCGTTACCGCGCCCGATGGAACCGCGCTCGAGTTCCTGTGCGACGAACTCTCGCTCGCCGCACCGCTCGCGGGCGAACTCGTGGTCAGCGAGTTTCACCGCGACCCGACGGCGAGTAACGACGCGGACGGCGAATGGTTCGAAGTCGGCGGCACGCGCGCGGGCGGCGACGTGTCGCTGGAAAGCGTGAAAGTGCAGGATGCCGGCGCGGAATCGTTCACGATCGGCGCGGGTCTGGTGCTGGGCGAGGACGAGTATCTGGTGTGCTGCGCCGACGGCCTGCCGGCGCGCAACGGCGGCGTGCGCCCGGCCATCGCGTGGCCGAGCGGCTCCTTCTCACTGCACAACACGAGCGACCGCGTGGCGCTGAAGAACGGCGCCACGACCCTCGATCAGGTGGATTGGGCGGCGGGCTGGCCCGGCGGCAGCGGCGTCAGCGCGGAGCGGCGCGACCTGCTCGGCGGCGCGGCTGCGTCGAATCACGCGGCGGCGGTCAGCGCGTTCGGGGCGGGCGACCGCGGCACGCCCGGCGCGACCAACGACGCGGACATCACCAACTGGAGCGGAGGAGGAGGCCTCGCGGTGCAGGTGATCAGCGGGCCCGCGGTCGGCGCGCCGCTGGTGATGGATTGGCTAGCGCCAGGCGAGGCGGGCTTCTTCTACCAGGGCTGCGTTTCCTTCGGCACCATACCCGGCTTCGATTTCGGCGGCCTGCACGTTCCCGCCAACCAGGACGGCGCGTACGCCGCGTCCAGCGCGCTGACCGGCTGGTTCGGCAGCGTGCCGCCAGGCGAGGTGATGAACGTCACCGCCAGCGTGCCGAACAATCCCAGCCTGCGCGGCCGCGTGGTCTATTGCACCTTCTGGACCTACTCGGCGGGTCCGCTGGGACGCGCGGTTGCGACGCCGACGGTGATGGTGGTGCAGTAGTACGCGCGCGATCACACTCCGCGCAGCATGGCATCACACGCCGACCATCGGGGTCGCGCGGACAAATACAGCGAGCGAGCCTACTTCCCGAAGCCGCGAATGATCTTCACGAGGCCGCGCACGACCTCGGGCTTGTCGGCGAGGTCGGGGTTGGGCACCATCAAAGTGCTCAAGCCCACCGACACGCCGCCGTTGACGATCACCCCGGCAAGGTAATCGTCGTCCACCAGGGACTGCCAGGTCTTGTCGGTGTAGTTGCGCGGCCGCGGGTTCAGCAACGCGCCGGCCGGCCCGTCGCCCGTGCCAGTCTTGCCGTGACAAGTCGAGCAGCCGGTGTCGAACTTCGCCTGGGCCGCGGCCATCGCTTCCGCGGAAATCGGCGCTTCCTTGGAGCCGCAGGACAGCGCCAGCGCGCCGGCAAGGGCGCCGCCGACCAGGCAGAGGATGCGGGAGGTTCTCACGCGGGCAGGATAGCGCCCTTATCGGACCTTTTAATGAAGCACTTGTTTGAAGTGCTGCTTCAGGCTGTTCTTCACCTGCTCTAGGCTCGGCGCCGGGCGGTCCGCAGTGGCGAGTTCGGCGGCCATCGAGGTCATCGCGTCGGGATCGAGACCGCAGGGATCGAAGCGGCGAAACCAGTCGAGGTCGGTGGTGACGTTGAGCGCCAGCCCGTGCCAAGTCACCCACTTGCGCACCGCCACGCCGATGCTCGCGACCTTGCGGCCGCCGATCCAGCAGCCGGTGTTGCGCGGATCGCGCGCGCCCGCCAGACCGAAATCGTTCATCGTTCCGATCAGCGCCTCCTCCAGCGCATGCAGGTAGGCGTGCAGGTCGCGCGCCTCGGCTTCCAGGCGCAGCAGCGGATAGGCCACGATCTGGCCGGGACCGTGGAAGGTCGCCTTGCCGCCGCGGCTGATCTCGCGCACCGGCACGCCGAGGTGCGCGTACTGCGCGGGTGCCCCCCCCCCTCTGCCGATCGTGATCACCGGGTCGAACTCCGCGAGCAGCAGCCGGTCGGGCGCGCCGTCCGCGATCTCCGCGATCAGGCGCTGCTGCAGATCGTTGACGGAATCGTAGTCCGCGCGCCCGAGGTCCATGACCTCGAAGGCGGGCGAGCGGCTGAAGCGCACGGCCAGGGCGGCTACTTCGCCGCGCGCACGGCGTGCGGGGACATGCCGTGTACGTCCTCGCAGGCCTCCATGAACACTTCGCTCAAGGTCGGGTGCGGGTGGATGGTCATGGCAAGATCCGCGACCGTCAAGCCGGCCTCGATTGCGACCGATGCTTCGCTGATCAGGTCGGTCACGCTCGGGCCGACCATGTGCACGCCGAGCACGCGGTCGTCCTTGGCGTCGGCGATTACCTTGACAAGGCCGTCGGTCTGGAACAGCGACATCGCGCGGCCGTTGGCGCCGAAGTTGAAGCGACCCACCTTGTACGCGATGCCCTTCGCCTTGCACTCCACCTCGGTGAGGCCGGTCCACGCGATTTCCGGATCGGTGAAAATCACCGCGGGGATGCACTTGAAGTCGGCGGCGACTCCGGGCCGCCGCGCGATCGCGCCGGCGGCCACCAACCCCTGCGCGGAGCCCTTATGCGCGAGCATCGGCCCGTGCGTGACGTCGCCGATCGCGTACACGTGCGGCGTCTTGGTGCTGCATTGCGCGTCCACCTCGATGAAACCGCGCTGGTCCGTCTTGACGCCGACGGACTCCAGGCCGATTTTCTGAGTGACCGGCCGGCGCCCGACGGTCAGCAGGATCACATCGGCCTCGAAGGTCTGCCGCTGGCCCTGGATTTCAGCCACCACCTCGACGCCGGCGCCCTTGTTCCGCCATTCCTTGGCCGCGCTCTTCAGATGGATCACGATGCCGGCCTTCTTCGCGCGCCGTTCGACGACCTTGACGAGTTCGGGATCCGTGCCAGGCAGGATCTGGTCCATGAACTCGACCACCGTCACCTGCGCGCCAACCTGCGCGTAAAACATTCCCAATTCCATCCCGATCACGCCGCCGCCGATCACGAACACTCTCTTGGGAAGGGTTTTCGGCGACAGCGCCTCGGTGCTGGACCACACGTGCTCGCCGAACTCGAAGCCGGGAATCGCCGCCGGCTCGCTGCCGGCGGCGATCACCAGGTCCGTGGCCTGGATCGCAGTGACCGCGCCGTCGGCGCCCTTGACTTCGACCAGGTTCGGGCCTTTGATCACGCCGTGGCCGCGCACCCACTCGATCTTGCGGTTCTTGAACAGCATCCCGATGCCGCCGGTCAGCCGCTTGACGATCCCGTCCTTCCAGGACAGCAGTTTGGACAGGTCCAGGGTCGGTTCCGACACCGTGAAGCCCATCTCAGCCGCGTGCCGGCAGTGCTCGGCGAAGTGGCCGGCCGAGATCAGCGCCTTGGACGGGATGCAGCCCACGTTGAGGCAGGCGCCTCCCAGGTTGTCCTGTTCAACCACCACCACCTTCTTGCCCAGGTCGGCGGCGCGGATCGCGCACACATAGCCGGCAGGGCCCGCTCCAAGCACCACGACGTCGGTCTTGATGGAATTCATCGGTTCCTGCGCTTCTTCGAGGGGTACGATTCTAACCTTGCGGATTCCCGCCCTTTTCCCGGCCATCCTGGCCGCCACGGGTTGTGCCGCGCCCGGCGGCACGGACGAGCAGCCAGTTCCCTCCCACCACGCAGTCGAGGCGCGGGTGGAAGCCGTGCATGCGGGCCGGCCTTTCGCCGTCAACGACCGCCGTCTGCGGCGCGGAGAGGAGCAACGATTCGAACTTCTCGGGCCGGAGCCCGCCGCCGATGCGACTGGCCGCGGGCTGGAGGTCGGACTGACCGGCGATTTCAATCACGCCGGAGAGTTCTGGGGCCGGATCTGGTTGGCCGAGTTCGACCGGAAGGCCGACGGCTCGCGCGCCAACTACCTTGGATTGCCGCATGAGGTCCGGCTGGGACCGAGCACGGCGCGGTACTGGGAGTTTCCGGTGCCGGGCCGGGACGGGGACGAGTATCGCGTGCGCGTGGAGATGGACTACGATTTCTGGTTGAAGTCTGAATTGAGCCGGCCGCGCTTTCTGCACCGCCCGAAATATTTGCGGTAACCTCGCGGCGGCGAACGCGTGGATTTGCTTCGGAGGAAACAATCCATGCTTACAATCGTTGCGATGTTGATCTTGGCCGCCGGGCAACAGCCTTCCGGCGGCGCTTCAGGGAAGCCGTGCGTGCCGGACGGCACCACCACCACCCCCCAGTTCGGCCGGCCGCCCCTTGGAGGGCCCGGCGACCCGGTGGGCGCGGAGTGGGTGGACCGCGGTACCGACCCGGACGACAACAGTGGGGATCCGCAGGCTTTCGAGCAGGACGGGTTCTCGGGCGATGACTCGATGGGAGGCGCGACGCCTTCCGCCGACGGCGGCCAGGCCGGGGTTCCGGTCACGAACGAGGGCGGCGACTTGTCCGGACCGAACGGGGAGGATCAGAACGGCGGGGCCGAAGGGAAGTGCATCGAGGTCTATGTGGAGTGGACCTATCGCTATCCTGTCGAGATCCGGCGTTCGAAGAGTCTAAGTCTGTGGGGATACACCGATGGCGAGATCGAGATCACCATCATCTGGAAAGAAGGCAAGAAACGCAGCAAGGTCAAGGAGATCTGCCCGTGCTAACCCGCGCCGGCCTGCTGCTGATCGTGGTGGCGGCTTTGGCGATCTGGATGCTCCGGGGCGGCGGCTCGTCCGCCGCTTCCGGGCCGTCCGGAGCGCAAGAGGCCGTTGAGCCTCCGGCCATCGCGGCCGGAACGCTCGACCTGCAATTCGCGGCGCCGCGTCGTGTGGAGGCGAGTCAGGAGGAGGCTGCCGCGGAGGAGGCGGTGGCCGCGGCCGGAGCGGATCCACCGTCCGGCACCGGCGGAATCCGCGGCCTCGTGTTAACTGCCGCGCTCGAGCCGGTGGCACATGCCTCGGTCGCCGTTGCGCAGCCAGCCGGGATCCGAGAACGGGGGCACGGAACGCATTCCAACGAGGACGGCCACTTCGAACTGCTCGAGGTTCCCGCCGGCAAGTGGAGAGTGCGCGTGCATGTGCCGGGCCCGCGCCGGACCGGGAATTCCCTGGACTGCGGGGAGATCGTGATCTTCGCGGGCCAGGTGAACTGGCTCGAACTGCGGGTGCCGGGAGATCGCAGCGTCAGCGGTCGGCTGCTGGAGCCGGACTCCGACAGCCTGGTGGTGCACTTGATGCTGCTGCACGCGGACGATCCGTCGTGCATCGCCGCGGAGAGCGAGGCGGTGATTGACGCCGAACTGCAACGCGAGGAAGACCGGCGCGTGGCAAATCCCGATCATTGGCGCGAGGAAGATCCGAGGGAGATTCCAATGGGTCGGCACTCCGGAGAGTTCTGGATGGGCGGGCTCGCGCCAGGGCTCTACCGGCTGCGCATCCACTGGGATGCCATGCGGACCTACTGGATCGAACGCGAGGTGGACCTCCGCAACGGCGACGCCGATCTCGGCACCTTACGGCTCGATTTCGATGAATTCGCGCGCGCGCGGCTCGAGCGGGACCCCGAACTGCTCCGCGCGATCGAGCAGGAGGTCCTGCGTCAGCGCGAGGCCGGCGTCGAGAAGCCGCAAGTGGACGTGGACGAGATCAAACGCCGGCTCGGGCGGCCGGGCGGCTCTTGAGCCGCGCCTGCAGGCCTTCGTCGAGTTTCGCCAGGAACTCCTGCGTATTCAGCCACTTCTGATCGGGTCCCACCAGGACCGCGAGGTCCTTCGTCATGAAGCCGGCTTCCACGGTCTCCACGCACACCTTCTCGAGCGCGTGGGCGAACTCGGTCAAGTCGGCGTTGCCGTCCAGTTTGGCACGATGCATCAGGCCGCGCGTCCATGCAAAGATCGAGGCGATCGGGTTGGTGGAGGTCGGCTTGCCGTCCTGGTGATCGCGGAAGTGGCGCGTGACGGTGCCGTGCGCGGCTTCCGCCTCCACGGTCTTGCCGTCGGGCGTCATCAGCACCGAGGTCATCAAGCCGAGCGAGCCGAAGCCCTGCGCGACGGTGTCCGATTGCACGTCGCCGTCGTAGTTCTTGCAGGCCCACACGAAGCCGCCGCGCCACTTCATCGCGGCCGCGACCATGTCGTCAATCAGCCTGTGCTCGTAGGCGATGCCGGCTGCGTCGAAGGATTTCTTGAACTCGGCTTCGAACACCTGCTGGAAGATGTCCTTGAAGCGGCCGTCGTAGGCCTTCAGGATCGTGTTCTTGGTGGACAGATAAACCGGCCACTTGCGCTGCAGGCCGAAATTGAGGCAGGCGCGCGCGAACCCGGCGATGGACTCGTCCAGGTTGTACATGCCCAGCGCGACGCCAGGTCCCTTGAAGTCCATCACCTCGTAGGTGACGGGTGCGCCGCTGCCAGCCGGCGTGAAGGTCATCGTCAACTTGCCCGGTCCGGGCACGACGAAGTCGGTGGCGCGGTACTGGTCGCCGTGCGCGTGGCGGCCGATGACGATCGGCTTGGTCCAGCCCGGCACCAGGCGCGGGATGTTGCGGCAGATGATCGGCTCGCGGAACACCGTGCCGCCGAGGATGTTGCGGATCGTCCCGTTCGGCGACTTCCACATCTTCTTCAGCCCGAACTCCGCGACCCGCGCTTCGTCCGGCGTGATCGTCGCGCACTTCACGCCGACCCCGTGCTTCTGGATGGCGTTGGCCGAGTCCACGGTGACCTGGTCCGCGGTATCGTCGCGGTGCCCGATTCCTAGGTCGTAATACTCCAGTTTGACGTCGAGATACGGCAGGATCAGGCGTTCTTTGATGAACGCCCAGATGATGCGGGTCATCTCGTCGCCGTCCAGTTCGACGACGGGATTCTGAACCTTGATCTTGGCCATGGCGGGGATTGCGCGGGTAACGGGCGATTAGGATACCCGCGCGTGCGCAGAGTCGTCCGTCTCGGCATCAGCGCTTGCCTGCTCGGCGAGAAGGTGCGCTGGGACGCGGGCCACAAGCGCGCGCAGCCGAGCGCGCGCGGGCGCTCGCGAAGCAGGACCTCGACGGCTGCGTGCTGAAGAAGGACTCGCCGAGTTGCGGCACGCAGCGCGTGCGCGTCCACGGCGCGCGCGGCAGGCCGAAGCGGACCGGCGTCGGCCTGTTCGCGGCCGCTCTGATGGAGAGGCTGCCGCTCCTGCCGGTCGAGGAGGAGGGGCGCCTGCACGACCCGCGGCTGCGCGAAAACTACTTCACGCGCGTCTTCGCCTACCGGCGCCTGAAGGCTGCGCTCCGCCCGCGTTGGACCGTCGGCGACCTCGCGCGATTCCATGCCGCCGAGCGGTGCCTGCTGATGGCGCACGACCCGCGCGCTTACCGCGAACTCGGGCGCATGCTGGAAGGCGGAGCCGTTCGACCGCGCGCGGAACTCGCGACGCGCTACCCGACGGTCTTCCTGGGTGCACTGCGCACACCCGCAACGCGCCGCAAGCACGTCAAGGTCCTGCGGCACATGCAGGACTGCTTCGGCGAGCGGCTGGACGCGCGCGCGCGCACCGAATTGACCGCGCTGATCGCGGACTATGGCCGCGGGCTGGTGCCGTTGATGGTTCCGCTCACGCTGATCCGCCGCGGCGTGCGGCGCTTCGAGGTCGCCTCCCTCACCGGCCAGACCTATCTCGAAGCGTGCCCGCAGGAACTGATGCTGCGCAATCACACTTGAGACGGGTCGCGGTGCGCCAGCGCGCGCCCGAAGATGAAATAAACCACGAGCACGAGCAGGCCGAAGGCAAGCGCGCAGAAGGCGACGATCAGATGCGCGACGAAAAACCAGGTGGCGCCCCCTAGATCCCACTCGCCGTCGGCGAAGCCACGCAGCAGGCTGCCGAGGGCGCTCGCGATGCCCGCAACCAGCCGGGGGCCGCAGAACAGGCGCGCCGGGAAGAATTCGCTGCACCGCGGCAGCAGGAACATCGCGGCGCCGACGATCCAGACCGCGGAGGCCAAGGCGAAATAAATCAGGTAGCCGTCGCTCGTGCTGCCGGACACCTCGCCTCGGTGCGCCATCCAACTCGCGAGGCCAAGGCCGGCCGACGCGGCCATCGAAAGCAGCAGCAACTTGCGGCGCACTCGCTCCGCGTCGCGGAACACGAGGAGTGCGTCGAAGGCAAGAAGAGCGAGCGCGGCGACGGCGAAGCCGAGCACGCTCCCAGCGTAACGACAAGGGCCGGAAGGCCTACAGCAGATCCCGGCGATTCTCGGGGCGGAGCGGCACGTCGCTTGCCATCAGGCCGTCGTAGCACTCGCGCACGCGCCGCACGTACTCCACGAGGCGCGGCAAGTAGTCCATCGTCAAGGCCTGCGGGCCGTCGCACAGCGCCTTGTGAGGATCCGGGTGCACGTCCACCAGCACCATGGACGCGCCTGCGAGGATCCCCTGACCCGCGGCGTGGAAGATCTCCGGCAGTCCGTCGGGCACGATGCGCATGCGCCCCACCGAATGGCTCGGGTCAACGCACACCGGCAGCCGGGTCTGCGCGCGCAGCACCGGGACGTGCGCGAAGTCCACCAGATTGCGGTGCGGATCGCCAAGGTGCGACTTGACGCCGCGCAGACAGAACACGATGTGCGGCTGGCCCTCGGCCGCGACGTACTCGACCGCGTTCAACGACTCCTCGAGCGTGATGCCCATGCCGCGTTTGAACAGCACGGGCAGTTTGCCCTGCTGGCCCGCTGCCTTCAGCAGTTCGAAGTTCTGCGCGTTGCGCGTGCCGATCTGCAGCATCACGCCGGTCGGGTTCCCGGCGGCCTCGAGCGCCGCGAAGATCTCGTCCATGTGGCGCGCATCGCACACTTCCATCGCGATCACGCGGATGCCGTGGCGGCCCGCCGCCTCGAACGCCCACGGCAGGCAGGACTTGCCGAGCCCCTGGAAGTCGTACGGCGAGGTGCGCGGCTTGTAGGCGCCCAGGCGCGTGCAGCGGAGGCCATGGCGCGCGAGTTCGCGCATCACGATCTCGACGTTCTCGGGGGTGTCCGCCGCGCACAACCCGGCGCACAGCACCACCTCGCTCTCGTCGAACTTGACGCCGTTGTACGCGAAGCCGACCTCCGCGTCGCCGCGCCCGTGACGGCCGATCACGCGGTACTTCTGCGAGACGCGCACCACGCGCCGCACCGCCGGCAGGTCCGCGAACAGGCGGTCCGGCACCTTCTGCGTGTCGCCCACCAGGTGGACTTCGACCACGCTGCCGCCCTGGCCGTTGAAGCGGTGCACGCGCGGCACGACGCCCGGAAAGCGCCGGGCCTGCTCGACGACGAAATCCACGGCCTCCTGCGGCGCGTTGGCTTTGAGTGTGACGATCATGGTGCGTTACGGGTCTGGTGAAGGCGCGAGAAGTTGAGGATGGCGCGGAAGACTTCCTCCATCGCCTCGGCGTCGAGCCCGAGGGCGCCTGCGCGCGCGCGGCGGGCGGCCAGCAGCACCTCCTCGCGCCGCGGGTCGCGCACCGCGCGTCCTACCCCGGCCTTGGCGCGGCCCGCCCGCAGCGCGAGTTCGGCGCGCCGCGCCAGCAACTGGAGGATCTCGCCGTCGAGTTCATCAATCAGTTCGCGCGCCTCCATCAGTTGCGGCGGCGTGTCCACCGGCTCCGCGAGGCGCAGCGAGGCCGCCTCGGCGTGCGCCACCTCGTCAGGGGGGGGCGTGGCGCGCAGCGCGGCGTCGGTGGCAGCGAGAGCCTCGAGCAGCCGCGCCCGCGCCTCGGCGGCGTAGGGATTTTCGCGGTGCAGCGTCGCGAACAACTGGCCGGCGTCGGCGCGCGCGCTGCGCACCGTGCGCGCGATGCCGACCACCGAGGGCGGCGCGCACGGCACCTCGAGGTCTATGCCGCAGTCGAGGAAGGCCTTCGCGACGAAGAACGCGAGCGCGTGCGTCCGCGCCATCGTGCGGTCGTGCTCCTCGGCGCTCATGCGCAGGATCTCGCAGCCGAACTCGCGCCAGAAACGCTCGGCCGCTGCAACGCCGGCGGGATGCTGCGCGTGCGGGCAGACCACCGCGCGCAGCGGCCGCTCGCCCAGCGCCAGGCTCACCGGGCCGAACAGCGGATGCGTCGCGGCCCAGGGGATCGCGCGACCGAGGATTTCTTCGAGGGCTGCGATCGGCCCGCTTTTCACCGAGCCGGCCTCGATCAGCAACTGCTCCGCGCGCAGATGCGGCTGCAGTGCGCGCAGCGCGTCGGCGGTGCGCGGCACCGGCACCGCGAGCAGGACCGTTTCGGCGCCGCGCACCGCTTCCGCGAGCGAAGCGGCTGCGAACTCCGGCGGCGGCCGGACGTGCGGGTCCCACGCGCGCACCACGTGGCCGGACTCGGCCAGACGTTCTCCCACCGCGCGGCCGAAACGACCGTAACCCACCACGGCGACGCGCGCAGTCATGGTCTTCCGAACCTCTCTCTATCGGCTAGTGCGGCCGCCTCTTTGACCGGCGGCTGGTCACTTCGCTCCCGGTCTGCGATCATGACACCGCCCGTGCTGCGTTACGAAGGCACTCTCTACCGGCCTCCCTCCGAGGCCGACAGCCTGATCCTGCAGGCCACCATCGGCTGCTCGTGGAACCGGTGCACCTTCTGCGCGATGTACCGCGACAAGCGCTTCCGCGTGCGCAAACTGGAGGAACTGGCGGCAGAAATCGCGTGGGTGGATGGCGCTTTCGGCCCGCCGCAGAAAGTGTTCCTCGCCGACGGCGACGCGTTGGTCGCCAAGGCCTCCTTCTTGGAGGCGCTGCTCGACCGGCTCCGCGCCGCGTGGCCGGACCTGCGCCGCGTCGCCTGCTACGCCTCGCCGCAGGCCCTTCAGATCCGCACGGTGGATGAGATGACGCGTCTGCGCGAGAAGGGTCTGACGCTCTACTACCTCGGCATCGAATCCGGCGACGACGCCGTGCTCGCCGGGCTCGACAAGGGCGTGGATTCTGCGGAGATGATCCGCGTCGCGCTCAAGGCCCACGCGGCCGGCGTCAAACTTTCGACGATGATCCTGCTCGGCGCGGGCGGTCGCGCGCGCTCGCGCGAGCACGCGCTGGCCTCCGCAGCCGCGGTCAACGCCATCCAGCCGCGCTTCGTCAGCACGCTGGTGATGACGCCGGTTGCCGGCACGCCGCTCGCCGAGCAGGACTCGCGCGGCGCGGTGGATCATCTCGACCCGGTGGAACTCGCCGCGGAACTGCGCACCTTTCTGGCCGCGCTCGACTGCCGCGGCACGATCTTCCGCTCGAACCACGCCAGCAACTGGTTGGCGCTCGCCGGCACGCTGCCGAAGGATCAGCCGGCGCTCCTGGAAGCGCTGGACCGCGTGCTCGCCCGCCCGGAGGCGGCGTCGTTCCGCTCGGCCAGTTCCCGCGGGCTCTAGCAGGATGCTGGAAATTCAGTTCCGCCCCGACGCAAGCCCTTCCCAGCCGCCTGCTATCGGGACCTGCGCAGGTCCTTCCGCCCTGCGGAGCCGGCGGACTTAGGCGCGCGGAAGGATTCGCGTTTCTTCAGCGCCGCCTTGCCGGTCTCGTCCGGATAGACCGGGCGCAGCCCGTGCACCCGATAGGCCACGCGGAATTCCTCAAGCGTGGTGCCATGCAGCACGCGGTCCATCTCCTCGCGCACGCGCGCGAGTTTGTCGTGCATCGGGCAGGGGTTGCCCATGCCACAGGTCCCCCCCCCATAGGGGCAGTTGTCGCTCGCGTCCTCGCGCTCGAACAGGCGGAATACCTCGTGCAGGCGGATTTCCTTCGGGCGCCGTGCGAGCGTGAAGCCGCCGCCCGGCCCGCGCGAACCGATCACCAATCCCGCCTGCGAGAGCGTCGTCAGGATCTTGCCGACGAAGGGGCGCGGCAGGCGCCGGCTGTCCGCGATGTCCGCGGCCGCGAGCCGCGACTTGCCGTTGTCGTACGCCTCGGCCAGGCGCGTCATTACCGCGATCGCCGTCTCCGTGGCCTTGCCGTACATGGGCGCCTCGCCGGCAAAAGTAGCGGTCCCGGCGGATAAATCAAGATATCATCGTCTTTTTTTCCGATTTCAGCGTCCTGGACCGAACAAGCGTTCGGAATGGATCGCCACGGCCAACATCAGGAAGCACAGCAGGAGCATCCAGGCCAGCGTCCAGCGCGCCAGCGTCCGCTGCTGGCCCCACTCGCCGGCATGCGCCCAGAACGCCAGGACCGCGAACGGCGGCAACAACGAGCCGAGCGCCAGCGCGGTGCGGCCGCGCCGGAGGAAGGCGGCCACCACCCGCACTTGGTAGCCGAGGCAGATCAGCGCCGTGAGTCCGAGCAGCGCGAGCGAGGCCGGCCCGAGCCAGGAGTCGGCCGGATTCGCGATCCGCGTCAGCCACAGATTCGCGAGGATCACCGCCCACACGCAGCCCAGGAAATGCCAGTAGATGGCATTGGCGCGCAGCGTGGCGGGCGCTCCAGGCGCGGCGGCGCGCGCGCGCTGCAGTGCGACCGCGTGGAACACGATGCCGCCGACCACGTGCAGCGCGTGCAGCAGCGTCAGCAGGTAGAAGTTGAACTGGTAGAAGGAGGGCCGCGCGCCCGCGGGCTGCTGCGCGATCAGCGCCGCCCAGTTCCAGACCTGGCCGGCGAGGAAGAGCACCGCGCACAGCGCGCCGACCGTAAGCAGGCGCGCGGCACGCGCGGGCCGTGCGGTGGCGCGCGCCGCGGCCTCGACCAGCGCGCTCAACGCGACGAGCACGGCGCTGGTCAGCCAGAGCCCGGCGGGCAGGCGCGTCACCGCGGTCCCCCACTGCGCGGCGGCGTCGCGGAAATACCAGGTGACGATCACCGTGCTCGCGAAGAGCACGGCAAGCGCGACTAGCAGGATCTGCAGACCGAAGAAGCCGATCCCCGGGTCGCGAGGATCGGCTTCTTGCGCGGAACTGCTCATGCCTTCAAGGCGCGACCTGGTTGCGCCGGTACTCGTCCACCAGCGGCTGGTACTGGCTGAGGTCGAGCGTGGTGAAGGCCAGGAACAGGCCGACCAGCAGCACCGCGAACAGGAAGATCATGCCGTTGAAGCGGCGGTCCCATTTCAGGTGCATGAAGATCAGGCAGACCATGGTGGCCTTGACGGTCGCGATGAACATCGCGATGCCGAGGTCCAGCCCGTGCAGATCCTTCTTGCCGGTGTAGACCGTCAGCCCGGTGAGGATCAGCAGCGCGACCAGCACGGCAGCCAGCAGGCCGACCGAGAGGACGTGCGGCTGGTTGCCGTGACCGAGTTCGTCGTGTTTGTCGTGGTCGCTCATTGCGTCATGCGATGAGGTACAGCAGCGGGAACAGGAAGATCCAGACCAGGTCCACCAAGTGCCAGTACAAGGCGCCGAGGTCAATCGGCGTGTAATACTGCGGGCTGAACTCGCCGCGGATCGAGCGGATCAGCAGCCATGTCAGGAGGACCATCCCGGCCAGCACGTGGATGCCGTGCAGTCCGGTCAGGCAGAAGTAGATCGCGAAGAAAATGCTGACCTCGCGGCGCTGTTCCGCGGTCAGATTCTTGACCGGCGCGATCTCGTGGTTGAACGGCGATCCCTCGTTCCAGGCGTGGCTGTGCGCCTTGACATCCGGCCTGATGTAGCTCGTGTTGTACTTGAAGATCGAGTGCTTGGCGCCGCCCCACAGCAGGCCTTCGTGATACTTGTGGGAATACTCCTCGTACTTGATCCCCATGAAAGTGCCGGCGCAGAGCAGCGTGACGGCCAGGTTCGCGATCAGCAGTTTGCGCTGGCCGAGTTGCGCGTTGCGCACCGCCCACGCCACCGTGAACGAGGACAGCAGCAGCACCATGGTGTTCGCCGCACCGAGGTTGGTGTCGAGGAAGTTCGCCGCGTAGGCGAATACCTCCGGGTGCAGCGAGCGGTACGTTGTGTAGGCGACGAACAGCGCGCTGAAGAACAGCACTTCCGTCAGCAGGAATACCCACAGCCCAAGTTTCGAGGCGTCGTACTGCTGATCGCTCGTCTGGAAGTGGTGCTGCAGGTGCGCGGGACCGTGGTGAACCGCCCCGGACTCGTGGCCGGGCGCGTGCGCAGGAGCGGCGGTAGTGGTCATCGGCTACGGGTGCAGGTTGGAGTGCGCCACACCGGCCTTCAGCGAAGCCTGGTAGTCGTAGATCAGCGGGTCGTCCTTCAGCGGCTTGGCCGGCACGAATCCCTCCTGCTCGTCCTTGTAGTTCACCAGCGTCACGTCGTACGGATCGCCGGCAAAAGGAGGATCCCTCTCGAAGTTGTGCTCGGACGGCGGACTGGTGGTCATCCACTCGAGCGTCACGCCGCCCCACGGGTTGGCGGGCGCGAGACGGCCGCGGCGGATGGTGCCGAGGATGTTGAAGAGCGTCAGCAGCATTCCGACCAGGATGAAGCCCGCGCCGATGGACGACCAGAAGTTGTAGGAGGCGAAAGCGGGGTCGTAGTCGAAGTAGCGGCGCGGCATGCCCTTGGTGCCGGCGACGAACTGCGGCAGGAAAGTCAGGTTGAAGCCGATGAAGTTGAGCAGCCAGGTCATGCGGCCGATCTTCTCGCTCGGCATGCGGCCGTACATCTTTGGCAGCCAGTAGTACACGCCGCCGATCAGCGCGAAGATCGCCGAGCCCACCATCACGAAGTGGAAGTGCGCGACCACGAAGTAGGTGTCGTGCAGGTGGATGTCCACGCCCATCGAGGACAGGAACAGGCCGGTCAGGCCGCCTACGCCGAACAACCAGATGATGCTCAACGCGTAGAGCATCGGCGTCGCGAAGGAGATGGACCCTTTGTACATCGTGCTCACCCAGTTGAACACCTTGATCGCGGAGGGGATCGCGACGGCGAAGGTGAGGAACGAGAAGATCGTGCTCATCAGCGTGGACTGCCCCGAGAGGAACATATGGTGTCCCCACACGATGAACGAGATCACCGCGATGGCCAGCGAAGACATCGCGATGGACTTGTAGCCGAAAATCGGCTTGCGGCTGAAGGTGGCGATCAGTTCGGACATCACGCCCATCGCCGGCAGGATCATGATGTACACCGCCGGGTGCGAGTAGAACCAGAACAGGTGCTGGAAGAAGACCGGGTCGCCACCCAGTTCCGGCGTGAAGATGCCTATCTTCAGCGTGGCCTCGACCATCAGCAGCAGCAGTGAAATGCCGATCACCGGCGTGGCCAGGATCTGCAGGATCGCCGTGGCGTAGATCGCCCACAAGAACAGCGGCATCTTGAACCAGGTCATGCCCGGCGCCCGCATCTTGTGGATCGTCACGACGAAGTTGAGGCCCGTGAAGATCGAACTGAAGCCGAGGATGAACGCGCCGAGCGTGCCGAACACCACCGCCATGGTTTCCGCGCTGCCGGTGCTGTAGGTCGGGTAGAAGGTCCAGCCGGTGTCGAGGCCGCCGACGAGGAAGGTCGTCACGAAGCACAGCGCGCCGAGCAGCCACAGGTGGAAACTGAAGCGGTTCAGCCGCGGAAAGGCGACGTCCTTGGCGCCGAGCATCATCGGCAGCACGAAGTTGCCGAGCGCCGCCGGGATGCCGGGGATGATCACCAGGAATACCATCACCGCGCCGTGGACCGTGAAGGCGCGGTTGTAGAGATCCATCTTGCTCAACTGGTCCGACAACTGGACCGCGGGATCCCAGATGGCCGTCTCCGGATGCATCAGGAACACCCGGATCATCATCGCGAAGAATCCGCCGAGGGCGAACATCGTGAACACGCCCCACAGGTACATCAGGCCGAGACGCTTGTGGTCGAGGGTCCAGAACCACGACCACCAGCCCTTCTGGCAGTTCAGGTAGTTGGTGCGGTCGAGCGCGTTCGAGGAGGGGATCATGTCGCGGTCCTCCTTATTGGGCGTTGCCCTTGGACTTGATCAAGGCGATCAGCCAGTTGATTTTCTGGTCCGTCAGGGTCTGGGCGAAGTTGGAGGGCATCAGGTTGGGCGCAAAACCGGCTGCGAGACGCGCGTTCGGGGTCAGGATGGACTCGCGCAGATAGTTCTCGTCGAAGGTCACGCTGCTGCCGTCGGCGAGTTGGCTCTGTGTGCCCCACTTGCCCTTGAGGGTCGGCCCAGTGAGGTTGCTGCCGGTCTCGAGGTCGTGGCAGGCTACGCAGCCAGCGACCCGGAAGGTCTTCATGCCGGCCACCTCAGGAGCGAGGGTGCTCCAGTCGCTCTCCTTGGCGAGCCACTTGTCGAAGTCCTCGCGGCTCGGATGCACGATCACCCGCGCGTCCATCTGCGAGTGCTGCTGTCCGCAGTACTCGGCGCAGTACATCGGAAAGGTGCCATCCTGGATCGCGTGGAACCACAGCCAGTTGTAGCGGCCGGGAACTCCATCCATTTTCACGCGGAAGGCCGGGATGAACACCGAATGCAGCACGTCCAGAACCTCGATGCGCAGGCACACGTTTTCGCGGACCGGCACGTGCAATTCGTCGGTCACGTAACCGTTCGGGTAGGTGAAGGTCCAATTCCACTTCTGGCCGTAGACCTGGACCTCGTACGCGTCCTCCGGGATGTTGCGGCGGTCCTCGTAGTCCTTGAACCCGTACCAGAACATCGCCACCAGGAAGAACGACGGGATCACCGACCACACGATCTCCAGCGTCGTGCTGTGGTGCGGCGACTCCTGCGGCATCAGGCCGACCTTCGAGCGGCGGTATCTGAATGCGAACCACAGGGTCGCGATGCACACGAGGGCCATGACCACCAGGCAGATCCAGAAGATGAAGTAGAACACCCAATCGCTGTAGCCTGCGTTGTGCGAAGCCGCCGGCGGGAACATCCCGAGCGGGTCGTACGGCGGCGAAATGTGCTGCTGGAACAGCGCGGCGAGGAGCGGCGTCATGCGGCGCGAGGGTGGTGCAGGGGACGGCCGTGGCGGTGGAGCCACCACAGGAAGGTGAGGAAGGTCAGGGCGATCACGCTCAAGACCACGCGCGCCACGGTCCACATCGTCATCGTGTAGGAGTGGCTCGTCGGATCGAATACGAAGCAGGACAGAATGATCCGGTCCCGCGTGCTGACGAATTCGCGCGCCGCGGACTCGGCGAGCGAGAGCCGCAGCACCTGGGGATCGAAGTTGATCCCGTAGAGGTAGCGCGATACCAGACCCTCCGGCGTCAGCAGCACGAGGGTGGCCGTGTGCGCCCACTCGCCGCGCTCTGCGACGTACTTGTAGCCGTAGCCGACCGCGTCGGCGAGCCGGCGCACGCTCTCCGCGTCGCCGCGCAGGAAGGACCAGCCGGTGGCGGCCGACGCGAGTGCGCCGCCGCGGTATTGCTCGAGCACGCGCGCGCGGAAGCGCTGCGCTTGCTCGTCGCTCTCGGCGGGATCGAGGCCGACGGTGACGATCCGGAACTGCTCGCCGACGTTCCAGCGCGTCTCCTTGTTCAGCGCGTCCACGAAACCGCCGAGTTGCAGGTTGCACAACTGCGGGCAGGATTCGTAGTTGAAGGAGAGCACCAGCGGGCGCTTGCCGTCGAAGAGGTCGCCGAGCCGCACCGGCGCGCCCTGCGCGTCGCGCAGCACGAGGTCCATCGGGACCTGCGCCTCCAGTTTCTCGATCACCGTCACGCCTTCGGTCTGCGGCAGGCGCACTCCCGCGCGCGGCCCCGAGAACCCCGGCGGTTCGACCTGCGGCAGCAGGGCGGCGGCGACGAAGAGGAGCGCGGGGATCACGGGTCTTAGCGTTGGGCGATCGCGGCCTTGGCCTGCTCGATGGACATCGGGCCGTTCTGCAGCGTCGCGAGTTCCGCGTCGCGCTTCGCGTGCACGCGGTCAATCGCGGGCTGGATCGTGCGTTCGACTTCGCGCGCGCGTACGTGCTCGAAGTGGAGCCCGGATGCGTAGTAGGAGCCCGCCACCACGATCAGCGCGCCCGCAAGCCCGATCGTCGCCAGCAGGCCGGCGTCGAGGTCGTCGTGTTCGATTGCCATCTTGATGCTCCTGGATCAGACGTTCTTGTGCGCGAGGCACTTGTCAAGGAGGGGATCGCCGACCGGCACCAGCGCCTGCCCGGCGGCGCGGCGGGCCGTGGCCCAGACCAGGATGCCGGCCATGCCGACCAGCAGCAGCAGGTCCATTGCGCCGACCGGGTTGTGCTCCGCGGTCGGGCTCGGGTTCATGTTCGGCATCACGATCCAGTACATGTCCACCCAGTGCATCAGCAGCATGTAGCCGGCCCACAGCGGCAGCGCGAATTTATGGCGCTTGACGTGGCGCGACATCAGGCCGAGGAAGGGCACCAGGAAGTGGCCGAACATCAGCAGCCAGGACCATTCGAGCCACGCCGGCGACAAGCGGTCCTTGAACCAGTGCGTCTCCTCGGGCATGTTCGCGTACCACATCAGCATGAACTGGCTGAACGCGGTGTAGCCCCAGAAGCAGGTGAACGCAAACATCATCTTGCCGAGGTCGTGATAGTGCTCGGCGGTCACGACTTGGGTCATGCGCCCGCGCGACTGCAGGTACTTCGTCGCCAAAATCAGCCACGCGAAGCAGGACATGAACGCGCCGGCGAAGATGTTGACGCCGAAGATCGTGCTGAACCACGCCTCATCCAGCGACATCAGCAGGTCGAAGGAGGCGAAGGTGATCGTCAGCGCGAAGATGATCACGCTTGGCGCGCTCCACTTGCGCATGCGCCGGGTGGGCGCGAAATCCGCGGCCGTGTCCTGTTTTACCGAGCCCTTGAAGTAGTAGCGCGAGAGCAACCACCACACGCAGCCGTAGATCGCGAAGCGGATCAGCAGGAAGGTGACGTTCAGATAGGGCCGTTTGTGCGCCGCGAGGCGATGGTGCTCGGTCTCGGCGAGTTGCCGCCCCAGGTCCGCGGGCGCCGCGTGCCCGGCCTCCGCCGCGGCGTGGCCGGCGTCGCCGGCGTGCGCCCAGCGCCACACCGTGACGTCGTCGGTCAGCAGCGGGTAGAGCAGCGGCAGGCCGAACAGGCACAGGATCGGCAGGTTCGCCTGCGTGATTTCGGCGAGCCGGCGCACCGTGACGCTCCAGTGCGCGCCGACGAGGTGCGCGACGAGCGAGAACAGCATCGTGCCGAGCCCGATTGTCAACATCCAGAAGAACGCCGCGAGATAGGCGAACCAGAACTGCGTCTGCCGCTCGTGGTCGTTGCCGGCGTAGCCGAGCGCCGCGCCGCCTGCAAGGCCGAGCAATCCGACCGCGAGGCCGATGCGCGCGGTCTTCCCGGCGAGGTCGCCCGCCTGACAGTCCGCGAGGATGTTTCGGTTGTCGCTCATCGCCCGGCAGGTTGCTGGCGCAACTGGAGGGCGCGCACGTAGAGCACGATGGCCCAGCGGTCCTCGGCGCCGATTTGCGCCGCGTAGCCGGGCATGGTGTTCTTGCCCTTGGTGATGGTGTTGAAGAGTTCGCCGTCGGTGACCTGCAGGCGGATCCGCTCGTCGTGCAGGCTTGCCGGCTTGGTCCACGCGGCCTTGCCGACCTCGGCCAGCGCGATCGCCGCCTGGTTCACCGTGCCCTCGCCCTTGCCGCTGTAGTCGTGGCAGGGTGCGCAGTAGATCCCATAGCGCTGCTGGCCGCGGTCGAGCAGCGCGGGTGTGACGTTCACCGAGGCCGGCACCTTGTCGACGAAGCGTTCGCCGATCATGCCGGTCCAGTACGCGGAATCCTCGCGCAGTTCGCCGCGCGCGACGGTGCCCGCGACCGGCGACCGCGACATGCGGTTGTCCGCGAACAGCGAGGTCTCGCCCTGCGGGCGGAACTTGGCCTGGTCGTCCATGTCCGGCACCAGGTTGATCGGCGGCCGCGCCGAGGGTTCGTGGCGCGCGTTGTAGATCATCGCGGGCGGCACCAGCGCCGCGCAGGTCACGACCACGATCGAACGCTTGATGAACGACGGCAGCGCGGCCTTCTCCTGCGGCATCTCGACCGTTTCGACCGAGGCCGCGTGCAGGCCGCGCAGGAAGTCGGCGGTGCGCTGGGCGTCGAACTGCGGGTCGCGCGCCTCGATTGACACGAAGAAGCGGTCGTTGGTGGCGCGCGCGAAGCGCGGCTTGCGCAGCAGCGGATGGAACCAGCGCGGCAGGTCGTTCGCGATCCACATCGCGAAGAAGGCGGTGAAGGCCGCGAACAGCACCATCATCTCGAAGGTCACCGGGATGGAAGACGGCCACGAGATCAGCGGCTTGCCGCTGATGTTGAACGCATAGTCCACGCCGTTCATCCAGTGCTGCATCAACTGGGCGCTGCCGACGCCGATCGCGCCCATCAGCAGGATCACCCAGGGCAGGCGCGTCGGCCGGACCTCCATCGCGTCGTCCAGCCCGTGCACCGGGAACGGCGTGTGGCAGTCCCACTTGGTGAATCCGGCCTTCCGGACCTCACGCGCGGCGTGGAGGATCTGGTCCACGCTCTCGAACTCGGCCATCACGCCCCAGATGCGGTCGTTGTTCCCACTCATCGCTCGCGCCTAGTGGGCCCCCCCGTGCGCTGCCGGAGTGATGTTCTTGATCTCCGCGATCGCCACCTGCGGCAGCCACCGGCAGAACAGCATGAAGAAGGTGAAGAACAGGCCGAAACTGCCCGCGAGGGTCAGCACGTCCACCCAGGTCGGGCTGAAGTAGTGCCACGACGAGGGCAGGAAGTCGCGGTTCAGCGATGTGACCACGATCACGAAGCGCTCGAACCACATGCCGATGTTGACGAAGATCGAGACGATGAACACCAGCAGCATGTTCGTGCGCGCCTTCTTCCACCAGAAGATCTGCGGCGAGATCACGTTGCACGAGACCATGATCCAGTAGGCCCACCAGTACGGGCCGGTCGCGCGGTTGATGAAGGTGAAGCCCTCGTACGCGTTGCCGCTGTACCACGCCATGAAGAACTCCATCGCGTAGGCGTAGCCCACCATCATCCCGGTGGCCATGATCACCTTGCACATCAGTTCGACGTGGCGCTCGGTGATGATGTCCTTGAAGCCGAACAGCGTGCGCGCAGGGATCGCGAGCGACAGCACCATCGCGAAGCCGGAGAAGATCGCGCCCGCGACGAAATAGGGTGGGAAAATCGTCGAGTGCCAGCCTGGCAACTGCGACACCGCGAAGTCGAAGGACACCACCGAGTGCACCGAGAGCACCAGCGGCGTCGCAAGCGCGGCGAGGATCAGGTAGGCGCGCTCGTAGCGGTGCCATTGGCGGTTCGAGCCGTTCCAGCCCAGCGAGAACAGGCCGTACCAGAAGCGGCGAGCCCTGGTCACCGCGCGGTCGCGCAGCGTGGCCAGGTCCGGCACCATGCCCATGTACCAGAACAGCAGCGACACCGAGAAGTACGTGCTGACCGCGAACACGTCCCACAGCAGCGGGCTGCGGAAGTTTGGCCACATTGACATCTGATTGGGGATCGGGAACACCCAGTAGATCACCCAGATGCGGCCGACGTGGATCGCGGGGAACATGCCGGCGCAGATGACCGCGAAGATCGTCATCGCTTCCGCGAAGCGGTTGATCGCGGTGCGCCAGCCCTGGCGCAGCAGAAACAGGATCGCCGAGATCAGCGTCCCGGCGTGGCCGATACCGACCCAGAACACGAAGTTGACGATCGGCCAGGCCCAGGCGACCGGCTGGTTGTTGCCCCACACGCCGACGCCCTTCGTGATCAGGTGAATGATCATCACGCCCAGGCAGCCGAGCAGCGCCAGCGCGCAGCCGAAGATCAGGTACCACTCGCGCGGCGGGCGCTTGGCCTCCGACACGCGGCACACCGTCTCGGTCAGCGAGGCAAAGTCGTCGCGGCCCCGCACCAGCGCCGGCGGGTAGATCCCTTCGGCCTCGGCCTGCTTGACGCGCGCGGGGTCGAGCACCCCGGATCCATGGCTAGCCATGCTGATCCTCTGCGCCCACCATCGGCAGCGCGAGCAACGGGTGCGGGTTGCGGATCCGTGCCAGGAAGCGGTTGCGCGGCTTGTTGTTCAACTCGGCGAGCAGCGAGTAGGCCCGGTTGTTGGCGTGCGCCTTCGAAACGACGCTGTTGGGATCGTTCAGGTCGCCGAACGCGATGGACTGCGTCGGGCAGACCTGCTGGCACGCGGTCTTGACTTCGTCGCCGCCGATCTTGCGGTTCTCGAGTTTCGACTGCACGCGCGCACCCTGGATCCGCTGCACGCAGAAGGTGCACTTCTCCATCACGCCGCGGCTGCGCACCGTGACCTCCGGGTTCGCAGCCATCTTCAGCACCTCGTTGCCGGCCTGCCAGGTGTCCTGGCGGTAGTTCAGGAAGTTGAAGCGGCGGACCTTGTAGGGGCAGTTGTTCGAGCAGTAGCGGGTGCCGATGCAGCGGTTGTAGACCATGTCGTTGAGGCCTTCGCTGCTGTGCACGGTGGCGGCCACCGGGCACACGCTCTCGCACGGCGCCAGTTCGCACTGCTGGCAAGTCACCGGCTGATGCACCGCGAGCGGATTCGCCGCATCGCCCTGGAAATAACGGTCCATGCGAATCCAGTGCATCTCGCGGCCCTTCAGCACCTGCTCGCGTCCGACCACCGGGATGTTGTTCTCGGCCTGGCACGCGATCGTGCAGGCGCTGCAGCCGGTGCACGTGGACAGGTCAATCGCCATGCCCCATTTGTACTCGCCTTCGACGCGATGCTCCTCGAAGAGCGAATCGTCCTTGTCCCAGAAATCCGCCGCGCGCTTGGCGAAGGTCTCGCCCTGCTTACCCGTCCTGAACTCCTCGAGTCCGGTCTCGCGCACTAAATCCTCCACACGATCGGCGCGCCCTTGCAGGCCGACCTCGTCAATCATGTGGTGATCCTGCGTGCTGGCGATCTTGTAGGTCACGCCGGTGCCGCTGACGCGCGCGCCAATCGCGCTCCACAACCCCGCCGTGCCGCGCAGCGCGTAGGAATCGAAGCCGATCGCTTCGACCGCGTCGTCGTCCAGGCCGGCGACGTGTCCCGCGTCGCGCCGCCCGTAGCCGAGGTGCATCGTCAACTGCCCGTCGGCCGCGCCGGGCACCGTGCAGGCGACGATCTCCAGCGACCGCCCGCCGCATTCGACGCGGATCATCTCCTCGTTCGCGATGCCCAGGTCGTGCGCGGTCGCGTACGAGACCAGCGCGACGTTGCCCCAGGTGATCTTCGCGATCGGGTCCGGCAGTTCCTGCAGCCAGCCGTTGTTGGCGAAGCGGCCGTCCCACACCTTCGGGCAGGGCGCGAAGTTGAGTTCCAGCGCGCCGTTGGGCGGCGCGGCAGCGAGCAAAGCCTCGTCGAATACCGCGCTCGGCAGGCTGCGCGGCTCGACCGCTTCGGCCGTCGCGGCGCTGCCGGCGAGAAATCCGTCGTGCACCGCCTTGCGCCACGCGTCTTCGGCGCCGGCGATTCCCTCGCGCACCAGATCCATGCCGGCGCGCGCGTTACCGGTCAGCAGCGACAGCAGTTCGATCGCGCTGCGCCCGCCCCAGATCGGCTCGATCATCGGCTGGCCGATCAGGTGCGAGCCGTCGGGCGCGAGGCCGTCGGACCAGGTCTCGAGAAAATGCGCCTGCGGCAGGTGCCAGTCGCACTTCTTCGCGGTCTCGTCGCGGTACAGTCCGAGGTGGATCTTGACACTCGCCTTGGCCAGCGCGGCGCCGAGGCCGAGATCGGCCGGCGCGTCGTAAGCGGGATTGCCGCCCAGCACGACCAGCGTGCCGACCTTGCCCTCGTTGAGCGACTGCGCCAGCGCGGCGACCGGCGTTTCGGATGCGTCCGGCTCCTCCACGGCGAGGTACTCGACCGTCTTGCCGGTCGCGTCGAGCAGCGTGTTGAGCCGCTGCGCGCGTGCGTGCACCTCGGCCGGCTGCGCGGCGCCCGCGAGGATCACCGCGGCGCCGCGGTGCGCGAGCAGGTCGTCGGCCATCGCCGCGATGTGCGCAGCGAGGCCCGGCGCGTCGAGGCGCGGCGCCGAGTTGGCGACCTCGGCGGCCTGCGGGTGACGCAGGCCTTTCGCGACCAATCCGGCTTCCAGCAGCGCCAGCAAGGCGCCGACCTGCGCGCGGCGCAGCGGCACCCGGTGGTCGGCGGCGGCGCCGGTCACGGTGAACACCGGCTCCACGGAGTAGAGGCGGTTCATCCACGCCCCCCCCTCCGGCTTGCGGCGCGCCGCGAACTCGCGCGCGAGGCGCGTGGCGTCCGGCCGCGCGTAGAGGAAGTCGTCGTCGAGCGCGACGATCACGCGCGCGTCGGCCAGCAGATAGCGCGGGCGCACCGGCTTGCCGAAGGCGGCGCGGCAGCCTGCCTCTTCGGCGCCGGAACCGGCGGACTCCCAGGTGGTCCAGGTCGCGCGCGGGAAGAATTTGCGGAAAGCCGCAGCGGAGCGGCGGAACGCGGGCGAACGGCTTGCGCCGGCGATCACCGCGAGGCCTTCGCCCTGTCGGGTCTTCAGTTCGCGGAAGTGGCTCTTGGTGAACTCCTCGAACTCGGCCCACGTCGCGTCGCTCTCGGCGCCGCCGCCGATCCGGGCGACGCCGCGGCTGCGGTCGGGATCGTAGAGACCGAGGATTCCGGCCTGCGCCCACACGGTGGAAGCGCCGTTGCTTTCGGCGTGCAGCGCGTTGCCATCCACCTTGGTGGGACGACCGTCGTAGCAAGCCACGAGGATCGGCTGCGCCCAGCCGTCGAGTTCCATCGCGCTGGCGTAGAACTTCGGGCGGCCCGGAATGCGGCTCTCGTCGCGCTCCTTGAGCGGGAGGATGTGCTCCTCTTTGAAGCGGCAGGCTGCCGCCGAGCCGAGCGCGAGCGACGCGCCCATCACCTGCAGGAAGCCGCGGCGGCTGGTTGAGGTCCAGGCCTCCTCGGGACCGCCAGGGAACTCCTTCAGCAGCAGGTCCTGGAACTCCGGAGTCTTCTCCAGGTCGTTCATGCTGCGCCAGTAGCGCTGTGTGCTCGCGGAGCGGTTCATCGGTGGCAAGTCGAGCAGTCCGTACGGGGGTTGAGGCCGTATTCCTGGCGCAGGCGCGCGCCGAGCAGGTTGCGATCCTGGTCAGTGGTCCAGCCGAGGTCGAAGACGTGTTCGCGCGGGCGCAGCCGGGATTCAGGGTTGCGGTGGCAATCGAGGCACCAGGACATCGAGAGCGGCTGCACCGTCTGCACGCGCTCCATCTGGTCCACGCGGCCGTGACACTCCACACAGGAGACGCCGGCCTTGAGGTGGGGCGCGTGGGAGAAGTACGTGAACTCCGGCAGGTCGTGGACTTTGACCCATCGCACCGGCTGGCCGCCGGCCCATGCGTCGTGGAGCGGCTTCAATTTGGGTGAGATCTTCGCGGTCGGCAGGATGGACTTGTGGCAGTTCATGCACGTCGCGAGCGCTGGGATCGCGGCGACGTCGGCCGACTCGACAGTGTTGTGGCAGTAGCGGCAGTCCATGCCGAGTTTGCCGGCGTGGAGCGCGTGGCTGAAGGGGATCGGCTGCTCCGGGGCGTAGCCGACCTGCAGGGTTTCCGCCGAGGCGCCGTAGACGAACAGCGCGACGATGTACGTCGGCGTCAGCACTGCGGCGATACCCAGCAGCGGACGGAGTCCGTCCGTCCACTTGGGAAACTGGAACAGCGTCATGCGGGGGTCCTGGACCGTCTGGCTGCCGCCGCCTGGACCTTCTCCCACCATGAATCCTTGTTCTTCTCGGTGGGACCAAGCGAGAAGCGGGAACAGGATAGGCACGCCGCCGCGCGTCGGGAAGCGAAAAACGCGGTCGATTTGGCACTCGTTCGGCCCGCGCCGGGCCGCGCCAGCAGGCGACCGATTGTTGAGATTGAGACTCAACAGCGTTTCGCGTACGGCCTTTACAGCGGAAACTTGCCTTGGATCTTCGCGGCCTCGCCCTGCTCCGCGAGCACGCGCAGCGCGTCCAGGACTTGCCGCGTCAGATGGCGAGGCGGCGCAGAATAAACGTCCTCGACGAGCGTTTCGAGCGGCGGCGGGCCGACCGCCTCCGCGCGTTCGACCGCGGCGGCGATGCGCGCGCCGATCTCGGTGGCGGCGTGCTCGCGCGCGGCAGGATCCATCAGCCCGCGCGCGGTCAGGTAGGCCTCGGCGCGCGCCAGCGGGTCGCGGCGGGTCCAGTACTCGACCTCCGCAGCGTCGCGGTAGCGCGTGGGATCGTCCGAGGAGGAGTGCCCGTCCATCCGGTAGGAGCGCAGGCAGACCAGCGAGGGCCCCTCCCCCGCCCGCGCGCGCGCCACGGCCGCCCGCGTCGTCTCGAGCACCGCGACCAGGTCGTTGCCGTCCACGTCCGCGCCCGGCATGCCGTAGGCGGCGGCCTTTGCGCCGTAGGAACGCGCGGCGGTCTGCTTCGCGCTCGGCACCGAGATCGCCCAGCCGTTGTCAATCACGACGAACACCACGGGCGCTCGCCACACGGCGGCGAAGTTCAGCGCGCTGTGGAAGCCGTTCGAAGAGGTCGCGCCGTCGCCCGCGTAGCCGCACGCAACGCGCTTCTCGCCGCGGCGCGCGAAGGCCAGCGCGACGCCGGCGGCGTGCGGCAACTGGGTGCCGATCACCGACGACCACGACGCGAAGTTGACCGCGCGGCACTGGAAATGGTTGGGCATCTGCCGGCCTTTCGCGGTGTCCTCGCGGTTGCCGAACATGTGCGCGACGTATTCTCCGAGCGGCATGCCGCGCTGCATCGCCACCCCCCCCTCGCGCAGCCCGCTGAAGATCCAGTCCTCGGGGCCAAAGGCGGCGGCGGAGGCGTGGATCGCCGCCTCCAGGCCGGTCGAGGTGCCGACAAAGGCCACGCGGCCCTGCCGCTGCAACTTCATCATGCGGTCGTCCATCAGGCGCGTGGTCAGCATCGCGCGCCAGATCGCCAGTAAGTCGGCGTCCGACGGCGGCGGCGCGCGCCAGTCCGCGCGCAGCGCGCGGCCGTCCTCTTCCAGCGCCCGCACCAGCGGAACGCCGGCCTGCTCCAGGGTGCGGATTGCGGCCACGCGCCGGGTATTATCCGCCGCCAGTCCGGAAAATGCGACGCTGGCGGACGGAAGGGCCGCCAGCGTTGGAATCGGAGTGCTGTTTACCTCCGTTCAGGGCGTGTCCGTCCTGGTGGTTCCCCTGGCTCCCATGTTGTTCCCGGGATTCCGGTCCACCACCTCGATCGTGTCGCCGGCCACGGCGAACACGGTGACGCAGGAGCCAACCGTCACACGCAGTCTCACGACCTTGCCGTTGGCGCCGGTCCGAACCATCGTGACCTCGTCCGGGCCGTCGTTCTTGATCTTGATCCGGGTTCCGGCCGGTGCGTTGTTCAGCACGGCCGTGGTCTGACCATCCTGAAGGTTCCAGACGCCGTTCTCGGTAGGCACCGCGATGGAGTTGGCTGGTGACGCGAGCAACGGCATGGCCATGGCTCCACCCAGCAGTAACGATGCGATTCTCATTTGCTTTCCTGGGGTTCAGAGTTGAGAGAATCGAGATCCCGAGGGATCCCGCCGATTCTCCACGATACTCCGAAAATTATTCCGGCTGACCCGCACCCGGTCCTCGCGCATTGATCAGGGACCCGCTGGAAGGAAATCGCTGATCCTTATGTCCTGCGGATATCGCTGGTTAGGATCCGGCACGCGGATTGCTAGAGCGGCAAGGGGAGGGTTTTCCACAATCCTCACACCGGCGGCTGGGCCGACCTTCAGGGCAGTTTCACGCGATACTGCTCCGGATCGGCCCAGAATTCCTTGGGGCAGTTCGGGCAGCAGAAGCCGACCACACGGCCCTCGAAGACGATCGAGTACTTGGGGTTCACCGGGTCGCCGGTCACCGGGCAGATCGTGTTGACAATCTGCAGGCTGGCCGGAACCGGCGCGGCGTCCGGCGGCGGCGCGTCGCTGGTGAAGGTGAGCGCGCCCTCCGCCTCGAGCGGCGCCGCCGCAGGCGCGTCGCCGGCGTCCACGCGCAGTTCCGGCCGGGCCGCGCGCAGCGACGTGACACCCTCCAGGCTCATGCCGGAACCCCACAGCCATACCTTCTCGAGCGCGGGAAGGCTCTGCAGCGTCTCGCCCGCGGCATCGGACACCTTGGTCTGGGCCAGCACCAATTCGACGAGCGCGTCGTGGCCTTTGAGGCGCGCGAGGCCCGCATCGGTGACCGCGGTGGCGCGCAGGTCGAGGCGGCGCAGGCGCGGCATCTCGGCGATCTGCTTCAGCGCCGCGTCGCTGATCCGTGTGCGCGAGAGGTTGAGTTCGGCGACGTGATCGAGCAACGGCCGCAGCAGGCTCTGCACCGCCGCGTCGTCCATCTGCTCCGCAGGGGCGGCGAAATCAATCCACAATTCCTCCGTGCCGGCGGCGACCGGCTGCACGTGTACGAGCCGCGCGCGCAGCGCCGCGAGCGCGGCCTCCGGCGCGGGCATGAGTTCAGGGGCTCCGGCGGGCGCGGCGGGCAGGGACGGGAGCGCGACGCCGCCCGGCAGCGCGAAGGTGCCCTCGAAGGGCGCGCCGGCCGCGATCCAAGTCTCCAGCAGCGCAATCTCCGCCTCCGCGGGCTGCGCCTTGTGCTCGGGCGGCATGTGATCCTCGTCCGACATCGGCAAGCGCAGGCGGATTGTCAACTCGCTCTCTTCGGGGCTGCCCGCAATCAGCGCGTCGCCGCCGCGGCCGCCCTTCAGGATCCATTCGGGCGCGTCGAGGCGCAGGCCGCTCTTCTTCTTCTTCTCGCCGTGGCAGGAGGTGCAGCGCGCGGCGAACAGCGGCGCGACGTGCTCGACGTAGGAGGCGACCGGAGCCGCAGGTTCCGCAGGTTCGACGGCGGGCGGAGCGACCGGTGCGGGCTCCGGCTCTTCATCGCGCAGCGGTTCGGTCACGAAGCCCGCACCGTGCGTCATCGTCGAGCCGAAGTGACCCGCCGGGACCAGCACCGCGAGAGTTGTCAGCAGGGCGATCCGGTAGGCGACTACGCGGCCGAGCCCGTGCAGCAACGCGGTGATCGCCGCGCCGGACGCGGTCGCGATGCCGAGGCGCATGTGCCACGTCAGGGTCGAGCCGGAGTAGTCCGGCTCCTCGTGCAGAACCCAGCCGCTCGCGGCGGTGATGACCGCGCCAGCGGCGGCGACCACGACCAGCAGCCGCGGGGCCGGTGGGCCGCGACGCAGCACCGCGACGCCCTCGAACAGCCCGAGCGCGATGAGCAATCCCGCCGGCAGGTGCAACAGCAGCGGGTGCAGGCGTCCGAACACTTCGAGCCAGGCAGGCACGGGGAAAGATTATCACTTCCCCCGTGCCTCCTTCGACTGGCCCGCGGCTCAATCCACTCGCAGCCAGATCCGGAAGTAGGCGAGCCCTGCCGACTTCTCCTCCCAGGCCAGCGCCATGTCGTCCGGGACGCTGCCGGAGCCGGCGCGGTATGCAACCGCGGGCCGGC